>KB659903.1_pt5 | contig 51643 bp, 47 predicted proteins | sample 558768 | NCBI scaffold set KB644980.1 | reverse complement strand
TCCCTCTCACTCGTGACATAGTTGACTGAGCGGCTTCACGCGGAGTTTACCAAAGCCGTCTCGGGAGTGTGAGCCGACTCGCTGGAAACCGTTCTTCGGGTCTCCACCGGTCGGTCGCCGAGGCACTTTATAACCTGTCTGTGGTCCACTGTCTCCAGTCTGAAGACTTCATATTGTTCAAGGATCTTCTCTTCCCGGAGCCGGGATACGTCTGCTGGATAACCAATCGGAGATTGCCAGGGGGTTGCGCTACCGCCCCGAATTTCAGGACAAATTGAATGTCTTCAGCGGTACCAGCCAATCGACCGTCAGGGGTGGTAAACTCAGACGATCTGGGTGGATTTGTAACAAAGTTAGACCAGGTTTCATCGATCATATTGAGACGGATGTTCTCTGCCCTGCTGATGTCTGCATTGAATGCCGCGTCATTCTTCAGATGTGTCCAGACCACGCTTAACACGCTACTTTTGTCCTCTATATAGACGGAACAGGACGAGTGCCTCGAGTTTAAGCGGAGATATGACCCCTGAGGGACTTCACTACACACGCAGCACGTCCTCGTTATCTCCTGCTCTGAAATCCCCACAAGTCTGACCCCTTCGGCTTCTGGGTTGTGCGTGAGTGTCGACGTGCGTCGGTCGAAGAGCCACACGTGTCAGTCGAGGGTCCCGTGCTTGTCACGACTCTTCAACTCACCATTGTTATCCTCATGAATATCAGCGAGTTTCTGACGTTGATTCGACCCACTTCCTGTTCAATACGCCGTGCTGCGGTGTGTCGCTAGCGAGTGTTGAAGATGGGTGCGCTTTTTTTGCAATTTGGTGGTTCGCTCACTACCAGAATCGTCGCGTGGCAATTTCTCCCGGGAAAAAGTATCCGCTTGCTTCAAGCGGTTGCCGGGAGACAGATCGGCATCCTCGGTACTATACGTGGCAACCGCACGGTGACAGATACTGAGGTCGATACCTGCCGTCCCCACATCGAGGCGGTTGGCGCTCTGATTTCCTCTTTGCAGACAAGATGCAGTTTCAAATATATCTGTAATGTGAGATTAGGCTTCAACACGCATTGGACACTGGTGCAAAACTACCCTGAAGCGTCGATATGCGTGCCGATTGGAAAAACCACGAACGCCCCGCTCACATAGATGAGCGGACACGTAGAATTATCTGCTGAAAGCAATCGATACTCTGTGTAATGCCCCCCAATCTGGATTCCACATCACTGAAGATAAGTCTCAGAACTCAGATAACCGCTGTGACTGACGACTGAAATTGAGTAGCTCACTGACAAAAATAGAGCACGTAGATTAAGTATATTAAGATATTGAGTATAAACTATGATAAAAACAGATCCAAACTACTCTGTCGGCGACTTACATGTCTGTCGTGACTGCGGGACTGGCATCGAAGATGCCGAAGAACAGAGTGACTGTCCAGAATGTGGCGGCACGATGAGAAACACAACTGTCGCGCACGATTAATAATTAATATATCTCTGTCGTGATGACTCCACATCTAAAACCGCGTGACAGTGGTTTTTGAGACATCCACACGTCACTCTGCGTGAACCCACCACCGCACCGAAGAACGATGGCAATTGAGATTAATTATCGTGGTCCGACCACAGACTAATGACATCTGATAAACCCAATATTGCTATTGGCAAGCTATTGCAACCTCAGGTTCATGTGAGTGATTTTTCAGACAGGTTGGATCATAACGTGAGACGCCCGAGATCATATGCATATGATCATGATTCTGATCCTACGGCACTGTGGAATCCATCTTCGTTCATCTGGGGGTGAATGCTCGGGAGGACACCAGGGCTATTCACTACATCATGCATATGTCACATATTTTGCGCCGAATGCAACAACTCCTGACGCCACCGCAAGCGGAGACAGGTCCTACAAGTCCCGCTCGCAGCCAATTGAGATAAGCTCTGTTTCACACGACTCACATTCTCCTCGCTCGTTTGCGCGTACGCCACAATCAGGACACTCATACATCTCACACTGCTCAATATCGACGCTCGGTCGCATACGTATAAATAAGAAATGTAGTGTGATATACCTTCGGTGACAGTCGTGATGAATCCCGTCTATGTACGACATGGACTGCGAGAGGAGTATTTAATCCTGATCACCACATTGCAAATCGAATCGGTTACCAACGCTCAGTAGAGTACCGATCATGATATAGGTTCAATATTAACCTGTCAGTCTACAGAACAAGCAGAGCAACTGCCTCGGGGCTTGGACAGAGATGTGACCTCGAAACGATTCACAGTTATTCATTCATCAAAAATCATATATCAATACGTCTTTTTCTGACCCGAAGAGACAGTAAACGCTAATGTGAGCAATGTCGTGGACCTCCAACGGAGGATCATCCCGGATTCCCAGAGAGATCAAATAATTATTGGGTATTTTATATTCAATGGAGTCTTGCTGCTCAACGTCGAAAATCAAACGCAGGTCGTTCACATCAAGAGAGCACAGACGGATAACTTCTCATATCCTCGTGTTCGTGAATCCTCCCGGGATCATTGAAAGAACAGATCAAGTAGCTGTTTGAATCTGGTCAACAGCAAGTTCTTTTCCATCGCATTCAATCATCACATCAGCCTGAGTTTGAAGCCATGAGGGTACACGGTCAACATACGAAGCGTGAGTCTGCGGTCGATCTGCGTCCTCCCCATGCAAGATTGCCGGTTCGGAGTAGTGTGTCACTGGATAAACGCCCCACGTCTCTGCAGCCAGCGCAAACGCTTCACGATATGTGGTTCCGTCCGCAGAAAACGAATGATGGTGATAATCGAATGTGACAGGGCAATCAGTGACCGTTGAAATACTTTCAACAAGCTCCGTTACAGACCAGAGATTCGGGCTATCATCGTTTTCAATCACGAGCCGATCAGCGACGCTGGATGAGACCGTCTCCATGAACTCGATAAAACGGTCTGCTGTACTCTCTTTATCACCGTAATGACCACCAATATGGATATTAATCGGATATTCGTTTGTTTGTGGAAGATTCATCAAATCAAGCCATGAACCATGATTTTCAAGACTTTTTCGAGCTTTTTTACGAGTACTTTCTGTCGTGGAAGCCGGCTTTACAAAGTAATCCGGGTGAAATGAGAGCCGCATATCATGGTTCTGTATAAATTCACCACATTGTACTGCAATCTCTCGAATCGTGTCGATATTTGGGAGTGATTCAATATCATACTGAGAATTCCACGGGACGAATGACTGTGAGGTACACCGATAAAACCTAATATCGTGTTCGTAGTTCCATTGGAGAATAGTAAGAAGATCGCGGAAGTTTTCTTCAGCAAGTTCACCAGCGTATGGGAGTCCCTTCTTTTCCCACGTTTTCTTTTGCATCCCTCGGTTGCATCTCACCGGTGGTTGCTGATCTCGCAGCGTGTTATTGCGACCAGCGTATCCAAGCATATACAATATAACAAAGACGATTGGTTTGGGTGTATCGAATCATCCTCCACGATGAGTCTCCCAATCACGGATGATGAGCAGAGTGATGACGGACAGACTGAGTTGATACACTCCAGTTATTCCTCAAATTTATTATCATAGTCGGTGGCACTCTGAGTAGTGTTTCTCTTCGAAGCCACACTCATTTGCCTTGGAAATCTCTTTTCGGCGTTCCGTTTGGAATAACGAAATCCCAGTACCAACAATTGATAACTCACTGTGAGACAGTCAGTCTGCTAGCACATGATTTTTATTTAGGTCTGCCTAAAATACAGTCGTCATGGGACAATCAGACATCGACAATCAGCAACAATCCAAATCTGTCTCTGACGCTGAACGAACGCTCATTCGGGACGGACGAGACTTTGAACAGGAATATCGACTCAGTTCTGCTGAGGCTGGACGGTTCTTAGTTGAGGTTGGCAAGCAATTACAAGAAGGTAATGAATTGACAATCACTGATCAAGACTGGAAATTGCCATTTAGCTTCGGGGAGCCGATTGAACTTGAGGTGGAGTTTGAGGGGTACGATGAGCAGGAACTAGAAATTGAGGTCGAAATTCCAGGAACTACAGACGAGACAGCCCCGAATGTAGAATAGTTCATCTGCCAACCGCTATGTCCGTCTCATTATCAAAATTGCGAGTTGTGATCACGCCGTAACTAACTGAATATCAGTCATAGCCTGAAGACTTTCTGGGGGGCTACACTGATACTAGTTGTATGTTGAAATAATACGTGACATCGTGAGATTTGGGTCGGTGGCTCGCTCCCCGGTTACCAAGACAATCGTCGTGAATCTACGGGCGGAACAGGGCGAGTGCCCCGGAGCCTGGACGGAGATGTGACCCCGATGAAATTTCAGTCTCTCATCAGTGTGATTGCCAAGGAGTATCAAAAACGGTGTTCAGTTAATACACACGAGATTGACAACAAGGAGATGGACTTTCCTTCGAATCAAGACAGTGTGGTCTCCATCCAATAGGGTGGATAAAAAGATGTTATCGCAATCAGTCAACTACCTCACCCTACTTCGCTCATCGTAACTGGCTCCCTCGTTGAGGGAGGGACTCCACCTCAAAGATGTTGAATGATGTCTAATGTCTCTTTCACTGATAACAGACAACCGGATGACTGCAAGCAACACAGGACATTAGCGAGATAATTGAGATAAAAAGAAATGAGGCTCTGTTGAAATCCCATGGTTCAGACACAATATCGAGTGAAATTTTCAGTCACTGATGACTGCGTGCTACTGAGGTGCCGTATAGCCGGTTCGATGGTATGAACGAACAAGTAGACGTATGTCTATTCAGCTGCCGGAAAAAAGATCCGACGACCAATTAATAAAAGAGCCACATTAGTCCAACGTGGATTCGAATTTGATGAAGCGAGCTGTCCCAATATTGGTCCTCCTGATCCTCCTTGCCGGCTGTATGGCCGGCACTGGAACACCGACAGACGAGCGGTGTAACGTTTCATTCGAGGAGGTCAAGTCCAGTTCAGTCGTCGATATTACACAAGTCATTGAGAATAATGGTGCGTTGGAGGTTTCCTACGAAGCCAATCAGATCGTTAACGAGGTGGAGTTGACGGTGGGCAGCCAGGCAATGAATACGAGTCAACACGTGCCGAAGGGAACCCACGTGATCTCGATACCCACCGCTCAGCTTGAGAATGGAAGTGTTACACTACGGGCAACCAATCCTAAAAATCAAACCCTTGCCGAGTACCGGATTAACACGACCAACTGTACTGAGAACAGCTAGCCACCTGCAATTGTTTTCCAAAGAAAATCAAAAAGTCGGTCTCAGTGGCGTGTACACGGTGCCTCTGCTTGTGACCCGTCGTGCGGTCTCAGACCGCTTACTTAACACCATTGCTGGGGATTGAGCTGTATTGACCGGTCAGAGTGATCGGTCAACGTTGTGAATGAGACAAGCGATTGTGAGTTCACGGAACTGCTTCCACCAGTGACGTGAGCGGACGAACGCGCCGTACTTGCGTTTGAGCCTGGAGTTAACTGTCTCGTTCTGACTACGCTGACCATAGAGATCAGCATCTAGTCGAGCATTCCACGCCTTGTGGAGCGACGAAAACTCTCTGTGTTTGATGACTGGGCGAACATCCTCCTCATGAGCTACTGCCCGAACCTTCTGGTCGTCGTATCCTTTGTCGCCGAGAAGAACCGCTATTTCCCCGGTTTTCCGTTTAATGAGCGACGGCGCAATCTGGGAGTCGTGCTTTCTGGTCGTCGTCACGTGCAGATCGATAATCACGTTCGACCTCGTGTCCACGAGGAGCGTGACTTTTAACTGCTGAATCGTCAACTTTGTTCGCTTCGTATAGTGCTTCGAGGCGTGACTGCGATCAAAGCCGGAGGCGTCTATCCCGACGACACCGTTGGTCGGGAGAAGCGTGACCGAGAGGTTGAGAAGCACTCGCCACACAGCCATATCAAGTCTGTCAAACGCTTTGCACAGCGTTGACGGCGTAGGGAGTTCGGTGAGGTTAACTGCTTTCCGAATGCGGGGCATCTCAATGAGTTCGTTGAGGAGAGTCCGATAGGTCGTGTCCTTCCGCACTTTGAGGCACAAGAGAACAATGTGCTGATGAAGTGTGTACCGTCGTTTTGAGAATTTCGAAGAGTAGCGAGCGACAGCTCAACGAGCCAAATGAAACGCCTGCTCAACAAACCGGAGTAACCGCGACTTTGGGAGGGCTTGCATCCGGTCAAACTACCGGACAAACCTGTAAATCTCTGAGGATTTCAACAGAGCCAGAAATGGTATCTTCGAACGATTGGGGGTGTGAGTGTTCCTCAACACAGTAAGGTTGACTGTCTATTCACTCCCCCGTCCCAGCTGGCTTGCTGACATTCACCGAGCCCTTGAGAGAGATTTTCGTTCAACCGGGGGAGATTGATGATTTGTTTCTCTTCGGGACTCGGATCCAGCCAGCATATGACACATGGAGAGATAATAAAAAACTCCTCGTTGAGCGTGAGCGATCCAGTATCTTGAGACGAACATTTATGAGATAACACCCAACGAGTTGAGGCGATAAGCATGAGAGTATTGTTCATATGATATTATTCTTGCCAGGTGAACCAGCCACTGACCAGTCATTCACACGAGTAACCATGCTCAACAATTGGAGTAAAGTCTGCCAGAGCGCGACCGAACATTGTCGTGACCCACGAGTGATGATGCAGTAAAGATCAGTCATGCGGTATCAGCTTCGGGTGCTGTATGAAGTGACTCCAACTCGGTGAGGAGGGTCTCAATATCAGGCCGATCAAACGTGGAGCTTCCTTTATATGTATAAGCAATCTCTGTTGGTGAAGAGCGGCGGTCTAAGATGACAACCGCTGGCATCCGACCAAAGAAATCGCTGAATCGTCCCAATATCCCGAACCGAACAGGCTGGTCGTAAGCATCTCCGGTTTCAGCTGCTGGGTCGGCTAACAGTGGGTATGGAAGGTCATATTTTGACTGCCATTCTGCGACACGCTCAATGGGCTCAGGAACGATTGAGACAACTTCAGCGTTCTGATCGTGGAAAGCGTCTATTCGTTCAGCAACTGTCTGTACCTGTTTGCGACAGTTGGTACAATAATGATCCCGCTGAAAAAACAGCACAACGAAATCAATCCCTTCGGACAATGCAGAGACTGAAAATGGATCCGGTCCGGTGGCTACGTTGGGTAATGAAAATTCAGTCAACTGAGTTGACATACGAGGAGAAGTCCCTCACGCGGCTTTATTTCACCGGTTCAGTGATTCTTGAATCGCTTTCACAATTTCTTGGGTTGTTGGAACCTGGTGTCCCTGTGAAAGGCGAGTCCCACCAACGACGATGATAGGTGGATGATAGCCACCGTAGCGAAGTGCAAACAGAAAGTGTGTCCACCACGAAACAACTGACACACGCACATCGGCGTCAACTTGTGCGGCCGCAGCATCCGCGGCCCGAACAAACAAGTTACACTCTCGGCAGAAGCTCTCAGGAATTTTGAGTTTTCCGTGGTATCCAGTCACGATGTATAATTTAATCTCGATGTCAGATTCGGATTTAGACTCAGACTCAGACTCAGACTGAGTCTTAGACCCAGATGATCGCCATGGCAATAGTGAGGCTACCGGGGGGGATGGTGTATCGACTGAGGACTCGTTCAATCCCTTTGTATTGGATATGCGACGATGGACCATTCCCCGTTGTGCTCTCCCCAATCCGACCGACTTCTGGGTAGAGTCCGAAAAGACAGATGCTATCGACTCCGAGTGTGTCATGAGTGAGTATATATGTTGAGGACACATTTCGTTGTATCGCAGTTGGATATATATCTCACACAACAATAACACATATAATCCTCCTCCAATGGAAGTTGATATGAGCCGAGCTAAACGGAAATTAGAATCAACGACAAGCCTCTGTCCAAGTTGTCTAAATCGTATTCCAGGTGAATATGTCACCGATGATAGCTCAGTGTATCTTTACCGTGAATGTCCAGAGCACGGTGAGACAACGCGGAAGGTTTGGGATTCACTTGATCACTGGGAGTGGGCAAAGCAATTTCAACCTGATGCCGAATTCAACCCGGATGGAGATTTCACCGTCGACAATGACCACGCTTGTCTGGCAGTTATCGAGGTGACCTCTGATTGCAATCTCTCATGCTCATTTTGTTTTGCAAGCTCGGGACCCAGCGGGACACATCGATCATTTGAGACGGTCGAACAGTTGCTAGAGACAATCTTAGAGAGTGGTGGTCCACGACCGATTCAGCTTTCTGGTGGTGAGCCGACTGTTCGCGATGATCTTCCGGAGATTGTTGAACAGGCAGGTCAGATGGGATTCGAACACATTCAGATCAACACAAATGGCATTGAACTTGTCGAAAAAGAGGGGTATGCCCGTCGACTCTCCAATGCTGGGGTTACTGCGATATATCTACAATTCGATGGGCTTCAATCAGCGACATATGAGGCAATCCGAGGAGTCGATTTAGCCGATCTCAAGCGCGAAGCAGTCAAAACCTGTCGGGAAGCCGGACTCTCTGTTGTCTTGGTGCCGACGATTGTACCTGGCACGAATGATCATGAGATGGGAGATATCGTTCGATATGCGTTAGAAAATCGCGATATTGTCGAGTCTGTCAACTTTCAGCCGGTGGCTCACTTTGGTCGATATGAGACGAATGACGGTCGATTTTCATTAGATACAGCTGCGAAACGTCTCGCCAGTGGATTTGAAGCAATTGAGCCACGGGATCTTATGCCCGTTCCGTGTTGCTCGGCATACTGTCAATCAGCCACCGGATTGCTTCCCAGTGAGCAGGGTCCGATTCCAGTGACAAAATTCCTCTCAGCAGACTTATTCACCAACGTCTCCGGTCTCGTTGATGAAAGTGACTGGATGGAATTGATCGCGAAAACCCCGGCTGGTGGTGAGGCTGCCTGTCAGACAGCTAGTTGCTGTGGAGGGGATGCTCTTTCGCTCCCGGCAGGCGCCGATGAGATGCTCGATCGCGTGCTTCCAATATCGTTCACGGGATTCATGGATGCCGATGCTGCCGATGCCGGTCGGTTAGATAATTGCTGTATCTCTGTGCCGACTGAGGATGGTGAATTAGTCCCATTTTGTGGATATAATATGACGACTGATGATGGCAAATATGCACTTCGGAATCGAAATGACTGGGGAGGGAAGCCAGGAGTCGACGAGCCCTTAGCAGTTGATGACAGTGCGGCGTGCTCTGCTGAGGAGGATGCACAATGTTTCGATGGTAATGAGCGAACGGAAATCACCAATCAATCAACATCACACAATAGCTAATATGCAGGGAATGCTTGAAACTGCGTTTGCGAACCCATGGGAGACACTTCGTCGTATCCTTGATGATCCACTGCATCCAGGTGGTCGTGAGGCAACGGCAGAACTATTAGATCGTGCGGCGGTGACTACAGGGACGCAGGTCGCTGATATCGGTTGTGGAGCCGGTGAATCGTTGTCGGTAGCACGCGAGCGTGGAGCCGATGTCGTGGGAGTCGATCATGAACCAAGCGGGAAGAACACTATTCGGGGTGATATGCGATATCTTCCATTTCCAGAACATAGTGTTGAGGTCGTACTTGCAGAGTGTGTGATGTGTCTCACCGAACAGCATAAAACCGCGCTTGAAGAAACAGCCCGAATTGTCGAACCAGACGGATATCTTGCGCTTTCAGATGTGACTGTCGAGGGGCGCCTGCCTGATCTGCCAGCCCCAATTACCACCGGACTTTGTCTAGAGACCACTCAAAGCCGACACGAGACAATCGAGACAATCGAAGCGGCTGGATATGATGTCATAGATGTTCAGGACCATCGTCACGATATCTTAGCGATGCAAGAAGAATTAGAAAACAAAGTTGATTATGAACAAATACTCGGGCTACTCGGTGAGCGCGGACAGCGGCTACTTGATGGAATTCACGAGGCTGAAGCCGCTGTTGCAGAGGGTCGTATTGGCTATATCTCAGTGGTCGCTCAGCGATCTGTGTGAACCACCCCACCTAGCTCTCTCTGATGGTCGCTCTCTATGCAAGGAGTTATGCCTTCGAGTGTGATGAGGAAACAGCGACGGACAACAGTATCACTGAAAACTCGGAGTCATCAATATCGCCGCTGTCCCAGAGACGACGACGACAGCAATGACGTGTGCAATCAAGACATTCTGGAGCACCGACCCTGGTTCCAAAACTGGGACAATCGACAACTGGAGTAGACCGAACAGCGCCGTTTCAGAATCTGCCCGGCGAAGGAGTCGAGCCGTTTCTGGGTCAAGATCAAATTCGCGCGAACCGGTCCCAGAAAGTCGATACCGGCCTGCTCGCCAGAGTCCAAGCAGGCTTGCCCACCAATTTGTCCCAATACGATATGAGATATCCCAGCCGACGAGCAAAAGCACGTACATGACAACGATTGGTGGGTTCGACCCAAGAAGCGAGTGCAACAGCGGCTGCACGCTCTGTTGCGGCTCAAATACAAACAAATGCGTAATAAGCGCCACATAGACCAACACCCCAAGAACAGTTTCGACCTTTGATCCGAATAATAATCGCTTATAGCTTGTTGGTACTGCCCGCGAGCGGACAAGCCGACTAATGCGGAGCATCTCGACACTACCGAGTGTGGCAAGCAGAACCGCAGCAGTTCCGACAATAGCAATTGCGACATTATTATCCCACGCTGCGAAGACGAGAACTGCTGTTTCAAAAAAGACGAGCTGAATGCCAATCGCAAGGGTATTTGGGATATCGATACCAGGAAGTGCGCTAATAATACTTTCATATACCCATGTTTCACCGAACTCTGTTCTGTTTGCAGTTGTCATAGTTCCGCTTTCGGCGTCATAGGAGTTTCAGTTGGTCTCAACACCTCATGAACAGCCGTCTCGAACCTGACCGGGTCAACGCCAAGCGCCGTTGCTGGCTTCGGATCTGAGACGACAGCAGGCGTTGATAAACTCTCAACAAGTGGCGAAACCGTCTTATACGGAACATCTGTGACTGCAGCAAGACCAAGTGCTGCCGCAGGAAGTGGCATTCGAGGGACGATATGAACGGTGAATCGTGTCTGAAGTGCGTCAGCGACCACCCTCAGTAACTCAGCATACGGTCGAGCATGCGGTGCACCGACCTCAATCACCTCAGCAGTGGTCTCAGTATCGATGACAGCAGTCAGATACTGCACGACATCGCGTACGGCAATTGGTTGACATGGCGTGTTTATTGCTGGGGGAACCGGCGCAACAGGGACCCGAGCGGCACATTGTCGCATTAATTGGAAACTGAGGCTATTCGATCCGATGACGACGCCCGCTCGAATTGTTGTCAATTGATGCTCATACCGGTCAGCGCCAAGGACAGCCTCAACAGCCCTTCGAGAGTGGAGATGATCATCTCCATTTCCGTCGACGTCCCCGAGACCGCCGAGATAGACAATACGGGTAATATCGGCTGTCGATGCAGCACGGGCGAAAGCTGTCGCAGCTCGACGGTCTCGGTCGGCATAGTCCGGACCGGAGCCTAGTGAGTGGACAAGATAGACACCAATATCAGCGTCGCGACAGCACTCATCGACGCCTGCTGGGGTGAGCAAGTCGCCCTCGACAACACGAACGTCCGGGGCTGAAACAAGCGATGCGGAACGGGGTGCTGAGGCATCGCGGACAAGTGCCGTGACCGTATGTCCAGCGTCAAGAAGCCTCGGGACTAATCGGCTCCCAACGCAACCAGTCGCTCCAGCAACGGCAATTCGCATCAATCTACCTCGTAACTAACAGAGACGTAGGTTGATGTATCGACGCATGAGGCAGTATAATAAATGTCCATGTAAAATATTTGCATGCAGCTATAAGTGTGTTATGCGACAACAAAACGCACAACCCTATCAAAGCGCATCCCAGCGGAATCGATAAAATAATTAATACTCAACAAATCAGGCAACTTTTGTGCTTGCGCACATCTAGCGAGGAGATATGACGCCGCGGCGAACGCACGTACGAGTAGCGAAAATACAAATATGTCAGTAGATCGGGGACACCGAAATATAAGCAAATACTCAATGTGGCGTCATTAAGCTTAGTGTTTTTGTGCTAATGTTATATTCAGAAACCAGAGAGTAAACCATTCCCCCGAGGTCTTCACTCAGAGAATCTCCAATCAACTTTACTCCGCCGGGATTGGCTACTCTGTGGGATTACGACGGAATGAACGTTATCAAGCCAATGAAAGCCATAATTCCTGCTGCTGCGTACCCCCACCGATACTGATTAAAATCGGCGATGAGATCTGTTTCAGTCTGGTCAGAAATGATTGTTAACTCGTCACCCTGCCGGGGTTTCAGCACTATGTCATCCGGTCCAGCCGGATGAGTCGTCTCGCCTGTCGCTGTCGCTTCACAAAGGAGATATATTTCCTGTCCCGGAGTGATTGTTTCCTCGAAGTATCGGCGTTTACCTTTGGTTTCCAGATCCATCTCCCCAAGCTTGATCGTCGATTCAGACCGCTCTGGAATATCGGGGTCAGTGCTCTCAAATGCGGCAATCTGCGGTGGTAACTCACAGTCGGATGACACGGAGTGTTCAACAGAGAACTCATCAAACACGCAATATATATTATCAATCGAGACTCCAACCGAGAGCATCCGGTCAATGTCGAGTCCGCGCCAATTAATTTCCCATTCCGCATTAGATTTCGCTTTGACATGATCCTCAATATCGACCCGAGTCTGCCCTGTTCCATCATCAAGAATGAACGGTCTTGCGTCAATGCCTGAGGCGGAAGTCTCCCACCCAGTATCATCATATTCATCGATTTCCCACACCGATAGGACACACTCGGTATCTCCGATTGGTGAGGCAAATGTCTCCCCATCGACCACCTCGGCTTGAACCTCGACGACCGGGTTTTCAGAGAGTTGTCCGATGTCAGTCGTTGATGTCCTCGTTATGACCGATTGGCGTCGGTGAAGTCGTCGACTATACCACCCAGTGAGCACCGCCGCAATCAACAATATCGCGCCGACAGCTGGCGCATTGATCGAGATCATGATCATGATCATCGTGTATTGACTCTTTATATCTGCGATGAAATCGAGACACGGAGTTGAGCTTTTTTATTGAATCGTGGCTGCGGACTGTGGGTTGAATAATCTCGCAGAATACACCGTCCGTGCCAGTACGGTGCAAGAGATATCACCACACTTGATCAGTGGTGCTCACAGATAAATAATAACGACGAACTGACGATCACAATCAGGATCCCAGACTCTTCTGTCGTTTTATTACATTTGCAACATAACGTATATCTTTAGATATAATTAAATAGCGATTGTTGACCCTCTAGCTGAAAGCGTTCCACCAACCGACAATACGTGCAATCACGAAGTCTAGTTTATGAAATCTCATGGGTGAGGATATATGATCCGGGTCTCAATTAGGAGTGACCGTCGGGCACTGCGCAAAATGCAATCGGTCGAACGGCGTGGCCTATACGACACGATCGACCGTGGTGACGTCGAAGACGTTATTGACGAATTCGAACTGGGAATTGAGGCGGTGATCAAGAACGGAGAGTGGGGAATCACAGTCCCTGATATGCGAAAGAAATGGGACGTGATTCGACTGCTGAATGATAACCATGTCGTGAGTTACTTGACCGATTCGCAGTACCAAGTCTACGAGAAGGACGAACGGTGAGCGGGTGCCTCCCCTGTTGAGGACTCGATTTCGAGCCCGTATACTCACCCGTCGCCTGTATCGTCGGGAACGGCTGTGAGGTCGAGCGTCCGGAAGTCATCGGGGTCGAACGTGAGGATGTGCGTCGCGTCGTGTGCCTCAGCCAGCACGCCACTCAGGTGGTCGACAAGCGTGATTGTCTGGTCGTCGTACTGTCCGAACCGCTCGCAGGCAGCCTCAGAACGGTCCTCGTCGACAGTCAGGATAGTGAACAACTCTCCGTTGCGGATCGCAGATAAGGCCGCGCTCGCTGCCTCGTGGCTCACGCGCTGGACCAGCAACCGTGTCGTCTCGGCGAGGACATACCGGGACGTGTACACTGGTCGGTAGAGCAAGTTGGCAGTCCGAATCCGCTCGAAGAGTTCGGTCGCCCGGTCGTGGAGGCCATCGTCACCGTCGAAGCGGGCGTAGAACGGCCCGGTATCGACGAACAGTGGCGTCGGCTCGATCCCGCTCATCGCCACTCAGGAGCCCTCGTCAGAGCCGAGTTTGTCCCGATAGGTGTCCTCAGCGAGGTACTCGTCAACGTTCCGGGAGACATCTGACCGACCACTCGAAAACGTCGGTGCTGTAAAGAACGGGTCGTCAGCGTCGACCTCGACATCGGGATCGGTCTCACCATCGTCCGCGACGGCCTCGTCAAGCGCGTCAAGCGCTGCCTCCCGGGTGCTGGCCCGGACGGTGACGCCGCGGGTTTCGTCGCGAGCGCGCCACTGATCGGCCTCCTCGTCGTACGTGAGGCTAATGTCGGTCGCCGTCGGGTCGCCGGTATCCATGCTCATATCAGATCCTGTCCTCTGTGTTCTCGCGCGGTCACGACCAGGTCTTGCCGCGATCAGTCGGTTGCTACTCGTATATCCGGCGCATCGTATTAAATGAGTTGCCCTCCACCAGTCGGTATACTGGGTGGTCACGACTGAGCTCTGACGAGTTCGAGCGATCCCAGCGGCAGAACGCCGAACAGCGGCGGGCGTTCATTAAGCGCTGGGTCGAGTACGTCCGCACTCACGACGACGAGGAGTGGTCGCGCCAGCAGAACACGCTGATCGACTCCCAACTCGAGACAGCCAACGAGATGGCCCGGCGCGGCGACACCGACCCGATCGCATTCTTCGAAGTTCACGACGGTCACCGGACGGACCCCGACGAGTGATCGATACGCAACGAAGCCGAGAGTGGCGTGAGGGTTCCGTACCGAGGTCATCGCTGACCCGGTACGATCCAGCGACGAGCTGATTTATTACCTGCAACGGGATGCGGGGAGTCAACCAACAGCGTCGGTTCCCCGTTCAAACCATGTCACTGAGAAACGTCGACGAACGGACATTCGACGAGGACGTCCCCGCCGCCGAGCGGTCCAACAGCGGCTGTCCGGAGTGCGGCGGTCTCGTCCACACGAACAGCATCGAGACCGTCTGTGACGACTGCGGGCTTGTCCTCGAGGATCGTCCGATCGACCATGGCTCGGAATAGTGCGCCTTCGACGACACAGAGCGCATCGAACGCACGCGGACCGGTCCGGCGCTGACACCGACCCGCCACGACCGGGGGCTGTCGAGCGAGGTTGGCTTCGACCGGACCGACGCCAACGGCACGACGCTGTCGGGCCGAAAGCGGAGTCAGATCGGCCGTCTTCGGCGCGAGCATCGGCGCGGCCGCTGGTCAAGTAAGGCCGAGCAGAACCTGGCCCACGGCTTTTCGGAGGTTCGACGGATCGTCGGCGCACTTGATCTCCCACGGAGCCTCCCAGGCCTGTCGCCTCTACCGAACTGCTGCCGGCGAGGACCTCATCCGTGGCCGGTCGATCGAGGCGATGGCTGCCGCCAGCGTCTACGCCGCGTGTCGGTGTGCCGGGCTGCCCCGAACGCTCCAGGAAGTCAGCGTGACCTCGACAGTCTCCCACGAGCGCGTTCAGAACGCATACAGCGTGCTCAACCGGGAGCTCGAACTTCCGATGGTACCGATGGAGCCTCTCGAGTACGTCCCGAGAGTCACTTCGGCACTCGGCCTCCCGGCGGGGACGCGCCAGCGAGCAGCGGCGCTCGCGAAGCAGGCAGTGCGAACCGGTGTCGCGAACGGATACAATCCCGCGGGTGTCGCGGCTGGCTGTGTGTATCAGGCAGCCCGAGAACAGGACGCCTCAAAACGTGGAAAGACAAATTTCCGGTGTTCAGTGAGGTCCACTCCAAGGCACTTCAAGAAACCGTAAAGCGGTTCTACAGCAATCTGAGTGGGCTATCCGAACTGAAGGAAACCGGGCAGAAAATTGGGATGCTTTGGTGGAAACCACCGAGAGAATTCCGGAGTATAACCTACAGTCAGTCTGGGTTCAAGCTCCAAAAACACGAGCGGTCAGCGAGCGATACTTTGGCTCTCTGGGATTGGGGACATCCCAATCCGGTATTATCGAGACGTCCCGCTGAACGCGACAATCAAATAGGTCACAATCAATCGGCGAGTGGTTCGTCATCTTCGGCCTAGAGATGCCCGACGATGCACTTCCGTCAAAAACACCGGTTGGTGAACTGGATGGTGACGACTGTGTTGGTGTTGATCTCGGTATCCAGAAGTACATCTACACAAGTGACGGCGATAGTGTAGACTGCCTTGATTTAAGTGAGGAATACGACCGTCTTCGCCATGAGCAACGGTCGCTTTCATGAAAAGAGCAGGCGAGCAACAACGGCAACAGGTGGCGAAAGCCAACCGGAAGATAACCCGAAAGGTCGAAGATTTCCAGCATAAACTCACAACGTGGGTAGTGAATGAGTACGATGCTATGTTTGTCGAAAACTTGGATGTAAAGCCGATGCTTGAGTCCAGCCAGAACGGCAAAAACAAGCAGGATGCCGCATGGCGACAGTTCATCGAGATGCTGGAGTACAAAGCCAAACTGTACGGGACACACGTCGTGCAGGTTGATCCTGCTGGGACAAATAAAGAATTCTCTTAGTGCGGTGTTGCGACCGACAAACCACTGTGGGTGCGAGAGCATAGCTGTCCGGCTGTGGGTTTGCGGCGGATCGTGATGCGAATGCAGCGTCCAATATTCTTAATCGAGGATTACAGGAGTTAGGTCTGGGACAGGCCGAAGTCACGCCCGGTGAGACTGCGACCGCTGCGGAGACTGATGGGGGTTCGCCTCGGTCTGTGTCTGCACGTCGCGTCATTGAGTCGGGAAGCCTCGGGGCTTGACCCCGAGGCGGTTCACGCACAGAGAGGAAGCTCCGATGAGCCTGAGTGGATCTTCAAATCGCTTGAATTATCAGATATACAGTAAATAGTGTGATCAGTCCGAGTTCGTAGTCTGTCATTTAAGATAAAAGAGAGACAGATACATCTCCTGACGGAAGAATAGAACCGTCGGAGATATACTGTACAGAACGAATCAGACTGATACTGTCAGGAGTCGATCACGAGATGAGGATGAGTGTGCCTGTTTCGCCCTCAGAACGGTGGCTCATAGTTATCATATTCGTCCATCTCTTCCATATCCTCGGTTTTCGAGGGCATAACGGCCGCGCGTGGTCCGCTCGTTCGAACGACTTCAACAGACTCAATACCGTCAACATCATCCGGTAGTTGACGCTCAATTGCGTTCATTGTCATCGGCGCGATACCGCACCCCGAACAGGCACCACCAATGGCAACCGTCACACGCCCAGCTTCCTCATCAACATCACGTATCTCAAAATTGCCTCCGTGGTCCTGAATCTGCGGGACGTTTTCGCTCAGATAACTTCGTGTCTGTCGTTCAAGTGTTTCAGCACTCATATATGTTAATAGGGATTCGTATGATATATAATTAAGGGATTAGACCAGCCTAAGATACTTTTCGGGCTGCCTAAATCGATTTTAAGCAGTATGAGCGGGGAGGTCCTGCCCAGATTTTTTCTGATTGAGTCGTCCAGTTGACTGCCCCTGCGTGGGATGACAGTCATATGCATGTAGATCAATTGCCATGTTAATTTGATTCTGATTTTGGTTTACGTGAGTATGGAGCCATTATCATCAGTCGTGAAAAACAGCATTACACGCAGATTGTTGGGGATGCTGCTGTGTCCCCAAAGCAGTGACAGCGGTATCTGTCAGCGTGACCTTGCCATGGAAGATTCTATCCTTATTGCATTGTAACCGCAATCAATGCAGACTAAGATATGAAATGCGCATATTAATATCCTTCTTATATGCAGAGCAGACATCCTTCCGATGTGCTCACACCGTGTACGCGTTGTCACCTAAGATATGAAGCAGCGTTGTTGACATAATCTGAAATCTCACATCTGATGGATGAACTGCCAGGTTGGTGGATATATCACGAGCGATGAGCGGACAAGAAAAGAGCTGATTCCTGTGATGGCGACATATCCAGTTCAAGCGAAGAGACAGTCGTCGGACCCGCCTCTCAGCTAAGCAGTAGTTTCTATCATCAATCACGTAAGTGTCTGGTAACTTGATAATTCGATTGAAACGAACTCCGAGTTCATCAAAGCTTGTTGAATTCCTCACAACAGAGCCACCACTGAGTGTGTGCGTATGATCTAAACGGGATTTTGGTACTCCCGCGTCCACGTCCACTCCTAGCAGCCCAGGTGGATACCAGCAACGAGGGTTCTGCAGATTTCTACTATCTCAAGGCTCAGTGAAGATTGCAAACCTGTCATCTCCGTCATGAGACAAGGCGCGGCGTGTATCAAACAAGTGACATTAGTCTACTGGTCTCAACTTTCGCGTTGCGAACACCTCATATTGGCTGAGAGTACGAAATCGATATGTAATATGTTATATTGCATCTGATTTATACTGGGATAGTAAGGGAGTCAGCATTCATGCATAGACCCTAATTAATGTCATCGTAATTATATTTACACGGTCAGGTGTATGAGTGGGCTGGAGCACCTGACATCAATATAAAATATTTCAAAGTGAACATGACTTTCGAGAGGAAGCGAGCGAAGATAATCTGTATCCTCATGTTCAATCGTCGATCTGATTTGGTCGAGAGAGGATAATATTATATCGAAATAAACAAACAGCAAACACTAATTGTGTGACGCACATATCGATTATCGATGGCAACCGTAGAATATCTGAACTATGAGACCCTTGATGACAAGGGTTGGGAGATGGACGATGAGGACCTTTTCGAAAAGGCCGCTGACTCAGATCTTGAAAACGAAGATTACGGATCACTTGAAGTAAACGAGGGCGAGTATATTCTTGAAGCCGCAGAGGCACAAGGATACGATTGGCCGTTCTCCTGTCGCGCGGGCGCGTGTGCGAATTGCGCTGCAATCGTGAAGGAAGGAGAGATCGACATGGATATGCAACAGATTCTCTCTAATGAGGAAGTCTCTGAGAAGAACGTTCGACTCACGTGTATCGGATCACCGGCGGCTGATAACATCCAGATTGTCTACAACGCAAAGCATCTCGATTATCTCCAAAACCGCGTCATCGGCTAACGTGTCTTGAATCACCAGCGGTCAACAATGTCTCGATTATCATCAAAACCGCATCTTCTGATCGACGGCATACATCTGGTGATTGCTAAGAGTTAAAATTGAGAATACAATCGCTTATGAGCCTGTGTGCGAGATATTTGATGTCTTCGTTGCAACCGAACTCAGTGAAATATCGGTTGATGTCCAGCAGAGTCTGGATGAGAGCACGGCTACGGATGAGCAAGGCAAGTGTCTTGAGGCTTTGATTCGACCCTGAGAAGGTGAATCCGACCGCCAGGTTGTCTCTCTCCACAGACCACGGTATGAAACCGAGCGATCGAATCAAACTCACTGTCGAACGGCTGGATTAACTTAGATGGATGTCACGCTTCGCTGCGTGCATATCCCGACGAAGAAACTGCCAGCGAAGCGTGGCGTCACATCGAAATCCACCGGTAGATATGGAACAGCGCTATCTGCGACTACTCGCATGACTATGGGAACCGGTCGACCACCTACGACCAGACCGCACATTCACCGACTAGAAACAGCGGTAACCGCTCTTTTCGGAAGCCTCAGCACACGCCCCCAGCAAATCGTCTCCGAAATACCGAAAACCGTTGAGACGCAGGAAGGGCGAGAAGAAACACATCACAACAGTCGGTGGCACTCTGAGCACCGTTTCTCTCTGAACCTACGCTGATACTCATTGCATCTAGAATGCCTGTGTACGCGTTCCGCTGCAACTTCGAATACTCATAAAGGAACTCACAGTCCCAACAGCTGACAACACAGGGCGGTTGAAGTGGCAAGGAAGCGCTGAAGTTGATCAATCGCGCATTGGTGAGGGCTTCGGCGTGAATCATAACACACAATTCAAGACGGATACGCGACACTCCGACCCTTCGAAGACCGACCACATCCCGATTCGAGCGCACCGGGAACCTTCTGTGACCGAGAGTATTAGACGCGGTATATCATAAGAGGAACGAACCGGCGAGTAGTTCGCGTACCTCATCACGGAATACTCGAACGAGAACCTTCTCAAAAAGCCGAGTCCAAACTTGCTTGGTCCTGCTGGCTGTGTGGGCGTAAACCTCGGGATTCTCTCGTCCACCCACACCAGCGACGAGACAGCAGTGGATATGCTCGACTATCGGACGAGCACGACTGCGAGAGCGCGAACAGCGCAAACTTGATGAGAAGGAACACGGGTCGAACAACTGAGAGAAGCAACGGCAGGAGGTTGCCCGAGCAAAGCGACACATAAAGCGGAAAATGCTACACTACCAGCACGAACTCACAACACTGTTGCTCCAAGAATACGATTTGGTGGTTGTTGAGGAATTTGGACGGAAACTCAATGCTGAAAACCACTCAGAACGCCACATGTCGGGGTTTCTCGACCTGCTGGAATACAAATCCGACTTGCACAGCACGCACGTTGTCGAGGTCGACCCAGCAGGAACGACCACAGAATGTTCAGAGTGCGGTGTGGGAACGTCGAAGCCACCCTGGATTCCAGAGCATTCCTGTCCGGCGTCTGATCATACCGAAGACAGGGACCTGAACGCACCGAAGAACATCCTTTCTCGTAATCGCTCACAGAGAGCGGCGGGGTGTTCCGAGTCACCACCTGTGTAGACTGCACTCTTTCCGTTTTTTTGGAGTGGATGCAAAGCGAGAACATCTTATAGGCTGTCAGACGCCGTCTGACAAGTTGCTGAAACAGGAAGCCCCGGAGTTAACCTCAATCTCACCAGAAAACTGAGACGTTTACATTGACACTGACGCTCACACTCAACGTGAACCACCACAGTGACGGATGACTTCAGCACTCGTGTTATTCCCTCTGTCGATCTTACTGGGACTGAAGCGTGTGCGCAACTGAGATGCTGATGGTATACCCGTTAGATGTCGGATCCGAGGGGTGGTTTCACTGCTGTGGGGTCTCTTTTTTGATGTATACTGTCTTTCCTATTAGTATGTCCCACAGAGCCGTCTCGTCGGTCAGGGTTAGGATCGCGATCAGAATCTTGTTTGGTGGACGATTCACAGACAAGACTGACAGAATGGCTTGATATCATCTATCACTAATTCTCTCAGAGTTCTCGACACATCTATCGAGGAAAATTCGACGCAAGGACGCAAATCAGGAGAGCCAGAGATGAGCACTAGACACTAATCGTATCCCCGGTTACCGTCATGCGGATCTGTCTGAGTAATTCATGACTCGATACTGTCTTCAAGATGTGTGATCGCCTCTGTTGGGACTTCAACATGTTCGATGCCGTATACACCGTCAACTCGGTGTGTATCGAGACCAGCCACTGGCTTACGAAAAGTAAGTGCATGTCCGATTTCTGAAAGTGTCCCGGGACCGCCATCAACAGCAACGACACCGTCACCGTTCATAACAATGACCGGATTTCGTGCATCGTTGATTCCTGTTGCAATTGCCGTTTCGACATATTCGTTTGCTTCCTGTGGATTTTTACCTGGGATGACTCCAATCGTGTGAGCTCCTGTGTTTTGTGCGCCTTTACAGACTGCTTCCATCACCCCACCCAACCCACCACAGATGAGTTCATGTCCCCGCTCACCAATCACTTCACCCAGGCGTTCTGCTTTTGCGTACTCGTCATCTGTCACTGTGCTCCCACCGATAACACTTACACGCATACTTTATTGAGGGTCCTGACGATGCTGATAGTTTTGATTTCCTGTATAGATTTATCAAATATCCGAGACAGCATCGTAGTTGTGTACACCAAGCTGCATGAATCTGCTATCTCCGATTTGCGGGAGTTATTATATCCTGTCATATTGCCGGTCACGAGCATCGAAATATCATGCCAGATGGATTTGGGGGACTGTCTTCAGTACTGAAAAAATTTAATTGAGCAAAGTATTACGGTTCGAGGCACTAGTTGATCGGCTGATAATGGATAAATGAACAAAGCTAGGACTATATTATACTGTTTTCTTGTTTAATCGGGTAATTAAGATACAATTTTTGCGGACATTGATATTGATATCCCGAGATAGTCATCGATGTTGTTTATTGAGGATACTGCCCCCCCGAATAGTTGTCTTCTGAGTAATCTATAAAAACAGCAACGCGATTACCACGGGTCATCGCACTCGTGAGTGAAGCACATCACAACACGAGGTTTTAATTAGCATCAAACCACACTACATCTATTTCAGTCGTCCAAGCGTATCCACACGGAGAACGGCGGCGACCTGCAAAACAGGCTATCTCGAAGCCCAACATATCCGCAATGCAACCGAGTCGCAAGTAAGCACGATACAAACACGGGTATCCACATAGGCGTGGATAAGGATTGTATTACACTCGCTGCGATGGGGCAAGGCGGTTCAGTGACCGATTTTGTGGTGTTCGAGTATCCGTCGGTGAACGAACAGCGACACGAGTCTTTCCAAGCGGAGACGGATGCAAAAAACTGATCAGACAGCCTTCGAGTCGATCGGACAGACTGAGGAACGCAATTATATTCACGATTAGTAATCATGTCTGTCTTTGTGGTCTTTCTCTTTCGACTATACCAGACGTGAGATAAATAACCAACTTAATCGCTGACGTGAACTTCGGAGTTAAGCCCGGGGAGTCGCCTCGACAGCCTGTCCATGATCAAGATGATAATCAGTTTTAGTGAGTTCTGCAGACGAGATATTAATGATGTATCAGCTGGTTGGTGTGGCTACAATGACGTGGTTCCTCCGTTAGGTATGTGATGATTCGCTAGAATCGCTCAAAAATATCCTGTCGATTGAGATCAAGTTCGGTCACTGCTGCAGGTGCATCTTGTTGAGCAGCGAATACGATTGAATCGGCAACATCAGTCACATCGAGGGTTGTTTGCGCATCAAGCGCTTCGTTGTTAGAACGCTCGCGGAACTGTGAACCAAAGTTCGTTGTAACTCCGGATGGATTAACTAGAGTTGTCGCAACTCCATCTGGTCCAACACGACCGGCTACACTGGCTGCGAATCCTCGAAGCCACCATTTTGAAGCAGCGTATATTGGGGTTGAGCTGCTCGGATATTTACCCTTGAAACTCCCAATAAAGATTAATGATCCATTGCTTTCTCGTAAGTGAGGGATTGCTGCACGGGTTGTATAGAACGCACCGTGGACATTCGTCTCAGTTACTTGTTTGAATTGCTCAATGGGTATGTCTGAAAGTGCAGTGTCAACCGATTCGCCGGTCCCGGCATTCACGATACAGATATCGAGTTGATTGAACCGCTCGATAGTGGCATCAATGAGCGCATTGACTGCGGTATGATCGACAACATCTGTGGGGACCGCAAGCGCAGTCCCGCCCATTGTCTCACACTCACTTGCCACTGTCTCAAGAGCTGTCTCAGTTCGGGCAGCGAGCACGACCGTCGCTCCAGCACTCGCAAATTGTCGTGCGGTCGCCGCTCCGATACCTGAACTCGCGCCTGTGATAAGCACGACTTTTTCATCAAATGACTCCATATTATTCATACAGAAAGTTTCTGGACAATATTCTAAAGGGGACTGCTTTGTCTCTCTTTGTGATTATCAGTTGTTGATAATACGGTTTCTTTATTCAGCCACACCGCTGTATGTTTCTCGCCCGATTCATCCTGATTCTGGTGTTCCACTGGTGACCAATTAGTCGTTTCTTCTCTGATTCCTGATACTGCTCGCCGAGAGGCTTCAGCCGCAGTTCTCCGAAGCCGAAGCCGAAGCCGTAGCCGTCTCGGGAGTGAGACCCGACCCGTTGGAGGCCGTTCTTCGCGGTCTCGACCGGACGGTCGCTGAGGTACGTCACGACCTGACCGTGGTCCACCGTCTCCAGGCGGAAGACCTCACGCTGTTCGAGGATCCTCTCCCGACGAAGCCGGAGATCGTCGCGGTTTTCGGCCCACCACGGGATAGTGCGGTCGTTCGCCTCTGGATACTCCGAGTTCATCACGAACGGCGTCACCAACTCGATGAGGGACGTCTTCGCGCCTTCGCGCCTTCGAGCCGCGAGTCGTCCAGTTCGGGTTCGTCGAGGTCTACCATCTGCGTGTCCTTCAGCTGAACCTCGCCGTAGCCGTAATTCCGTTTGCCGCCGAACTGGAGGCCCTCCAGCACATCCTCGCCAAGCGGAAGTACCGCCGGGTCATCAGCGTGCAGGTAGGCGTGGACGGACCACTTCGTCGTCTGCTGCTGTTTCCGTTGGTCTTCCCGGCGGCCCATGATGGTCTCGTGAGCAAGCGCCGGGTGACCGCCGTGGACGCGGAGATCGTGCGTGTTCAGCGCGTCCCGAGCGCGGGTGTCAAGAAGCCACGGGTGCATCGCTTCCCGCTGGAGGAAGAGGTCGTCGTAGACCTCAACGTCGGGCAGGTCGCTCCCGAGGGACGGGCGGATGCCCGACTGACTGTGTTCCTCGGGAAACGTCCCGAACTGACCGAGCACGAAGACGCCGTGACTGGTCGACACCGCCGCGTGGGTCTCGGGATCGAGGTGCTGACCGAGAGCGTGCAGGATGGCGTTCCCCGAGACGTAGTACGGGTGGCCGATGTAGTCCATCCGCAGCTCCCACAGCACTTGCTGAATCGCCGTCATCTGTCGGGCCTCCACTCGTGGTAGTCCTCGATGTACTGGAGTGCCGTGCTCCAGGACTGCGTCCGGCGCAGGTTTGGTACTTCACGAATGGGTCGAAACTTCTAGCGACAGTGATGACCAAATGGTCATATTATATATGGTTTCTCGGGTGAGTCGCACAAATCAGTGAGTTGCCTTCCATTTCACACAGAGTACTCACTCACACAGCTCGTTTCGCCCGTTTTCGACTACTTCTCGAAGAGAGCTGTTGCTCATCCAGAGGCAGACCGACCGGGCCGGGGTTGACCGTGGTCAGCCCGCGGCGGTTTGGTATGACGGTGGAATACCTGTCCCGTTCCCGTTCATCTTGGATCGGTCGACTCATCCCGTGTCTGAAAATCAGCTGCCAGAATTAAACCTCGGAAGTACTGTTAGAACGGTGTCATCGCAGGGTGTTCCGGTGTGCTCGTGGCAGGTTTCCCAGATTGAGGTCTCGTTCACACAAGCAAGGATACCGACGAGCCAGATATCGCCGGGGTTGAGGGGACTCCCTCGACACCCGCACCCGGCAGTGGGAGCGGAGAAATCACCGCTTCCGCGATTTCTTTGATTTCCGATGCAGAGAGATACCCGCCTGGATCTGGGATGTTGAACACATCCAGAACCAGACATTTCTTCCCGGTTACTCCAGCGGACTAACCCGATCAATTGCTCCGTTCGTGAAGTACCGGCACAGATGGGACCCGTCGATTCGGTATGGTCACTCTATTGGTAAAATCACAGAGACCCGTGCATTCTCTTTTAGTCGAATCCCTGCCGCAGAGACAGATAATGGAATCAATGAGAGTGATTCAACGCGTATCGATGGATGACTCGCCCCCTGTTGAAGAATTTCTGCCCGTGGTTGGAGATCCGCTTTTGTTGATAGTGATTCATTATACTCGATCAGATATGTTCCTTCATCAAGATGCCACCACTGGTACCTATCGCTCTCGTTGTGACGCTGTTTTGAGTGTGGCTGTAAGTCTGCAGGCTCAATCTCACCACCACCAAAATCGAGTTGTCCAGGCTGCTGTATGTTGTATATTTCACTTACGGTGATATCAACCCCACCGTCATCCCGTGTTTGTGTTGGTTTATGCACAATCCCATCTACTGCCTCGACAAACGAACCCATACTATGCGTTAGATGAGGTGAGCAATATAAATCCGAGGTCAGACAGTATCAGGTTAAACAAGACCGTCAGCAACCCTCACAGATCCGTTGCCAGTCTCAATAAGTGCCGTCTTATCCATGCTGGTCCCAATACGGCACTCAGTCATATCAACTGATCCGGTTTCGATCTGTGCTGTAATTGTATATGTCGCCGCATCACAGCACATATTCATAGTCACTGCTCGTGAGGGATTGACCTGCAGTGTTCGCTCGAGCACGCATTTTCCTCCGGTATCGTGAACTTGGACATGAATTGTATGGATCTCGGAGGCGTCATAGTTCCGAATGACGAGCGTCTGCTCATCATTCTGTTGTCTTTGTGTACTGCTCGTGGTATCGCAACCGAATCGGTGACCAGCGTTGACTCGTGCGTTCTGTGTCGGCATAGATTACGTACTGAGAGTATTGGATATATAACCACAAAACCGCTCTCAGAGTGAGAAACATCGACATGACACTTCCTGCTTGAGTATGAGTTATACTGATAAGAAAACACACTAACATTCACTGACCCACCTCAGCCGACTCTTATCAGCAGACATGAGAGAGACCGACCGAGTGGTAGACATACTCACATCGAATCACACAGTAGTCGCACATAGTGGGGCGTTTCCTATCTGTTTTTATCAATATATCGAGATGTTTTGCACAGATCAAGCGACATGAGTCTGCTCATGAGGGTTGGTTGCAATCATTTATATTACTAAAATTATCTGATTAGTTATTATTTATGAGATGTTCGACTTTATGACGGAGGGTCTCCAATTCAGCTTCAAGCTGTCTTTGACGTTCTCGTATCTCCTTGACGTCCACATCTGTGATATGAGAGTCAGGAGCAGAGTCAGACGGAGAATCAGAAGTATGAGTAGGGCGAGACTGCTCGTCGTCACCATTTTCACGCTCACTCTCAATCTCAATTGGTTCAAGATGTTGAGCTATCTGGATCGTGTTCGCGGTGGTATTATCAGAGAGATACTCCCGAAGATGTCCCGCAGCACTGGGAGGTCCGTGGATAAGTGAAATTTCCTGTGGATTCACCTGCCGAGCAAACGACAACAAGTCGTTTGCACCCGCGTGAGCAGACATGCCACTAATCTGGTGAATCCATGCAGTTGGCACATGTATTTCTTGATCTCGAAACGCGAACTCACCGGTCACGGGGTCATAATCCTCACTTGCGGGTAGTGCGGTCACACGCACATCGGCAACGTCACCCGATGCCTCGATGAGGCGTCGTCCCGGTGTTCCCTGTGCTTGATACCCAATGAACAGTATCTGCGCCTTCTCATAATATCGCGCAAGATCACGGAGGTAATATGGTGACCACCCACCTGTCAGCATCCCTGATGGTGCAATAATAATTGGTGCTTCACTCCCGGTAAGAAGTCGTTCGCGCTCATCCATCGTGTCGGGCGTTCTAGCACACACAGGCGTGAATGGTTCGACATCGCCAGAGTTGATTCGATAATTGAGAATCGACTCATTCATAAATGCATCTTGACAGAACACCTCATAGACAGACATCGACTCGGTAATCAGCCCATCATAGATAATTGAAGGTTCGGCGTCAACGGCATCGCGCAGGTCAGCCTCACGTTCACGGAAGATTTGAAGAATCTCTTGTGCTCGACCGACAGCAAACGTTGGAATGAGGACCGGGATCCCATTTGCGTGAGCCTGTTTTGCTTGTTGATACAGTTCAGTGCGGGCGTCGGTAAACGAGCGATGCTGTAGTGTCTCTCCATAGGTTGATTCGAGGAAAAGTTCATCTGCCTCAGGCGGATCATCAATATCTCCAAGGTGAGCACTTCGACCACCAAGATCTCCGGAGAATACAACACGGCGGTCATTATATTCAATCGCAATCCATGCACTACCGAGAAGATGAGCGGCATCACCAAATTCATAGGTAATATTCAGGTGCTGATCGCGGTCATAGCCGACACTCATGACGCGAGCAAGGACTCGCTCAACGTCGGTGGCAGTAAATTGCTGAGGCTGATTGAGTTTTGCTGTCTCCTGTTTATGAATTTGCAACGAATCATGGAGAAGAATACTCGCAAGGGCGTTCGTTGGACGAGTCATGAAAATCGAAGCATCATCACTCAGAAGTCCGTGATGCTCAGCAATGGGAAGACCACCAATATGATCGATGTGTGCGTGTGTAACGAAGACTGCATCAATCTGCCCTTGGCTTACATCTTCGAAGAGTGGGTATTCGGGTCTATCAGACTGCTTTAGTCCACAATCAATAAGATAATCATGGTCACCGGCTTGGAGATGATAACACGACCGACCAACTTCAGTTCCCCCACCACGTGGAGTAATCATCAAGTCACTCATACCTTACATCTCAATACTCAGTTGAGTTATATCAATCGGGCTCAGACTTGAGGGCGCGGACACCTACCTCATCGAGGTGGTGACGCCGTTCGTCATCGAGTCCGAGTATCCCGGCGCGAAGGTCGAGCACTTGCGGATGCGTACCGGGAAGATGCTCAAAGACTGCGAGACGGTTGGTCACGGACAGGTTGTCGGCTGTGAGGGCGACCAACCGGTCGAGACCGCCCGCAACGGGATTCTCTGGATCGGCTCCTACTCGAAGTACGGTTTCGGAGAACCCCGCGTGAGGGTGGTGGACCCGCGAGACGAGGAGCTTACCGAGGGGGTGATAGAAAACTCCGCGAAACTCCAGTGCGGAGAGTGACAGTAGCCACATGAATCCATCGGATTGATTCCACGGGTTCAATAAAAGAGAGTTATCGCATCAGCAATAATGAGATGAGCACGTGGATGTCAACCTTCCATGGCTGAAGTCACTTTTTCCCGCTGTTATCACTGTGAGTTTCCTCAAGACGAATAGGATATTTCATATTGGCATGACTCGTTTAGATAGCGCTCTATTTGTCAGCAGGTATCATGTCTTTCATACTCCTGTTGTTGAGTTCAGGGAGATATTCGGGTAAGCAAAATTTTGGCGAGGGGTATAAAAAGCACACAGAAGGCAATCAATATCATATCGAATGGTGCTCATTCAGCACACTCTAACCGGAAGATTTTATTTTTCATCACAGGTGTATGCAAATATGCCAAACAGGGAAACAACAGACCGGGTTCTTGAAGTACTCAAATCGGCTGACGAACCGCTGTCGGCGTCAGCAATCCAGCATCGTATCGCCACGCGAAGCCGCGATATGACAACGGGGATCATTAGAGATGTTTGCAAGGAACAAATTGAGGCAGACATGGTTGAGGCAACTGATGATGTCCCGCCGGCATACCGGCTTGTCGATGGTTGATATTCTCTGCATATATACGGAATCCCGACTGTGGTGAGGAGTGAGATAGGGGTTTGCAGTCTGAGCACCTATTCTGGGTGACGCCCACCGAGCAAGCGACGAAACAAGACTCTGGTCTGCATCAACTACTCGACACGCTGATTTGAGTTCACTGAGATCTTGGTAATATATTACATCAGATGATCTTTCTTATATTTATTCAGTAGTCGTCCGCACATATTCCTTAATCAACAGTTATATACCCCTCAGATATGTGTATGAGTAACATACACACATGGCAACAGACGGTCAGCAAAGTTGGATACGACGCGTTGTGCTTGGAAATGAAAACCTGCCTGACCCAGACTTTCCGATCAGCCACGTTCCAGACACCGAGCGGAAAGGACTACTCAGTATTGCAGCAGTCCTGCTTGGATTTGTTTTCTTCGCGGGGACATTATTCGCTGGCGCCGAGGTGGGGGCGGCAATTGGGTTTGTTCCGATGCTCGCTGCGATGTTTGTCGGATACGCAATCCTCGGTGTATATGTCGCAACGCTGTGTGGAATCGCAGCAAAGGCTGGTTTGACCGCAGTCCTGCTAGCACGGTATAGCTTCGGCAGTTACGGCGCAAAGTTTGTGAGTCTGTTATTAGGGGGAACCCAGGTCGGCTGGTTCGGGGTGACGATTCCTCTCATTGCGGGTCCGACTGCCAGTTATTTTGGATTAACAGGAACTCTCGGAGGAATTGTTGATATTACCGCGGTACTGATACTGATCTGGGGATTTCTTCATCTCGTAACCGCATATTTTGGGTACGAAGGGATGGAAAAACTCTCGTTAGTCGCTGTTCCAATACTCGTTATTGTTGGAGTCCTATCAATTGGGATTGCCGTTCAGGATGTCGGCGGCGTTAATGAACTTATTGGACAGGGTGGTGGTGGTGAGATGACTTTTGCCGGAGCAGTCACCGTCGTCGTAGGCACATTCATTAGTGGTGGCACGCAAGCACCCAATTGGGCTCGATTCGCCCGGAATCATCGAGTCGGATTTTGGGCTGGACTCACTGCATTCCTACTCGGAAACGGGTTTTTGTTCCTCTCGGGTGCTGTCGGTGGTGCGGTATATGCAGACACGACAGGCGGACTTTTCGGGGTATTGACCGCACAGGGACTGGCTCTTATTGGGTTGATTGCGCTTGTCCTCAATATCTGGACAACGAACGATAACGCTGCATACGCATTTGGGGTAGCTGGCAGCGAAGCATTCGATTTTGACCGAAAGCGTCCGTTCGTTCTCGCTGGCGGTGCAGTTGGCATCACCATAGCGTTAGCAGGTGCTGGCAATCTACTCATCCCTTGGCTATCAACGTTGGGTCAGTATATCCCGCCACTCGGCGGCATAATCGTCGCTGACTTTCTTGTGTGTCGGCGGATGGATATCCCACATATGGATGACGTTGAGTTCACCAGTCTTCGTGGAACGGCTGTTATCGCTTACTCTCTTGGTGGTCTCGTTGCGATGTTTACTGCAGGTCAGATCATCCCGGGAGTTCCAGCGCCAGCAATTATCCCCGGTCCAGTTGGTGCATCATTTAATGGTCTGATCACCGCTTTTGTTGTGCAAGTGCTGGCATATTATGGCTTGGAAACACGGGGCGTGCTATCAGGACATGTGATTGATTCTGATGCAGAACTACTATCGTAGACACATCTGCAAATGAAGATTAAGATTCTAGTTCATATCGCCCTGACACATCGACAGTGACACTACGTCCGTATCTGATAAGCAAATGTGAGGTAATCTTACTGTAGGATTCCCTCGATTTGAATCGTGAGGACAAGTGTTTTCGAGGCATGGGGTAATTATATCAAATATCTCCGATGCATACGCATGATTATATACTCACCAACGGACGGACACTATCTGGAGACACCGTCGACATTGAGATACGAAGCGGAATCATTGACCGCATTGTCCCTGCAGGCGAGGGTGACCCAGGTGATTTCGATTCCGACCGTCAGCACGACGCTCACAGACGACTTGTTACACCGCCGCTAATCGAACCGCATCTCCACTTAGACGCAACACAGACAGCTGGTGATCCAAGTTGGAATGAAAGTGGAACGCTCACAGAGGGAATTGAAATCTGGGATGGGTATAAAAAAAATATATCTGTCAGCGATATTGTTGATAGAGCGACACGGACTGTCGAGTGGTATGTCGCACATGGTGTTACTCGAATCCGAACGCATGCCGACGTGACCGAGTCCTCACTGACGACTATTGAGGCGCTGGTCGAACTGCGCAATCAGCTTTCAGATATTGTTGATATCCAGATTGTCGCTTTTCCACAGGATGGTGTGTTCACTAATTACGATCATGAAGCCCTGCTCAGAGAGAGTGCTGAGATGGGTGTGAATTTGATCGGTGCAATCCCTCACGCTGAACACACTCGTGAAGATGGTGTCGCAAGCATTAATCTCGCCTGCGATCTTGCAGAGTCATTTGATATGGGATTAGATCTACACATCGACGAAACAGATGACCCTGGTTCACGTTTCACCGAAGTTCTTGCAAGCGAAGCGATGAAACGGGACATTGGTCAGAAAACCGTGGCTAGTCACGCTACCGCACTACACTCATATCCAAATTCATACGCCGAGAAGGTGATTTCATTGCTCGCTGAGAGCAATGTCAGTGTTATTACCAACCCACCCGACAACTCAGTGCTGCAGGGAAGCTATGATGACTACCCTCGTCGGCGGGGTCACACACGAATCGATGAACTTCAGGAAGCAGGTGTAACGGTCGGGATAGGTCATGATTCTGTGCTTGACCCCTGGTATCACTACGGTGTAGCCGATCCGTTGGATGCAGCGTTCATACTGGTTCATTACGCCCACATGGCTGGTCGTGAAGATGTCGAAACCTTGTGGCAAATGCTTACCGAAGCGAATGCTGACGTGCTCGGAATTGAAGGATACGGTCTACAGGAGGGAACTCGCGGTTCACTGGTGGTGTTTGATGCTCCTGACGGATTCAACGCGCTCCGCCAGCAACCTGCCCGGACGCTGGTACTTAATGCAGGCAAGCCAGTTGCTGAGACGGAGCCCGCGAATTCTCACGTGTACCGAGAGAACGGGACACAGTCAGTGTCATTCAACTACGAATAATTATATTCGATAATTGATGTTTACGGTATTTACCGAGCGTTCTCAATTTGCTGGAGCGCTTCAGGATTTTCAATGCTGCTCATATCACCAAGGTCTTTACCTGTATATGTCGTTTTCACGGCTCGGCGGATGATCTTCCCTGACTGTGTTTTCGGAAACGCATCGACAAACAATACCTCGCTGGGTCGAAACGGTTTGCCCTGTCGTTTGCCGACCAGTTCACGAACCTCACTCCGAAGCGTGTCGGTCTCTTCGACATCTGCCTCGGTAATCAGATATAATACGACTGCCGTTCCGGTGGTATCGTCAGGGACGCCTACCACCGCTGCCTGATTGATTTTATCATGTTCCATCGCAGCGCTTTCAATCTCTGCAGGTCCAACCTTTCGTCCCGCGACGTTCAATACATCATCAGCGCGGCCATGGAGGAACCAAAATCCGTCTTCGTCCTGTTGTGCCCAGTCGCCATGATTCCACATCGGTGGACTCTCGAACGTGGACCAGTACTCGTTGAGATACCGCTCATCACCACCCCATAGAGACTTTGTCATAGCGGGGTTGGAGTCACGAGCAACAAGGTAGCCACGTTCGTTATCTTCTGCGACCGACTCACCCGTCTCGTCGATAATATCAATGTCCATGCCAAGCCCTGGTCCGCCAAGCGTGCAGGGTTTTAGCGGCTGTGTTGGCATCGGCATCAGGAAACAGCCGAAGATTTCTGTTCCACCGGAGATGTTGATAATCGGTGTCTCGCCACTGCCGACATTATTGTACAGCCAAAGCCACGATTCAACATCCCATGGCTCACCGGTTGAACCAAGCAGACGAAGCGAGGAGAGATCGTGTCCCTCAATCCATTCGTCACCTTGCTTACGGAGTGCACGAATCGCTGTCGGGGAGATACCAAATTGAGTGATACGATGACGATCAATCATCCTCCAAAACCGATCTGGTTGTGGATAATCCGGAGCCCCTTCATACATAACCATTGTGCCACCGAACGTGTGAGTGCCGATAAGCGTCCATGGTCCCATCATCCAGCCGATATCGGAAACCCAAAAGAACCGATCCGATGGTTTGAGATCAAAGCCGAAGTGTAGTTCCTTCGCCGGTTGGAGTTGTGCACCCACATGCGTGTGGACGATTCCTTTTGGCTTTCCTGTCGTTCCGGAGGAGTACAACAGCATGCACTCCTGATTGCTGTCGAGAGACTTTGTCTCGTAGTCGTCATCTTGAGTTTCGATTGCATCCGTCCACCACTCGTCTTGATCATCACTCCATGGAATCTCTGCCCCGAGACGGTCAAAGACGATGGTATGTTCGACGAATCCAGCCTCGGCGACCGCTTCGTCAGCGGCATTCTTGAGAGTAACTTCGCTCCCACGACGATAGAAACCGTCACCGGTAAATAACACTGAGCATTCCGAGTCCTCAATCCGAGTCGCCGTTGCATCAACCCCAAATCCAGAAAAAATGGGCACAGCAATCGCGCCGATTTTAAAGCAACCGTAGAGGATCGAAATAACCTCCGGAATCATTGGCATATATAACCCAACTGTATCGCCAGTATCGATATTGATTGATTCGAGGTAATTTGCAACCTGGTTGCTTTGACGATGAAGTTCGTGATAGGTTAGCTCTCGAACTCCGCCATGCTCGCCTTCCCAGATGCAGGCAACGGTATTTCTCCGATTGGAGTCAGCGCTGCCGTGTCGGTCAACTGTGTTGTGCGCAACGTTTAATTTACCACCTGGATACCACTCTGTGAATTGTGGTCCCTCAGCATCGTTTCGAACGGTATCATATTCTTCGTAAAATTCGATGTCAAGATAATCGGGGAGTTCATCCCAGAACCAGTCAATATCTGATGTTGTTCGCTCAATAAGTTCGTCATAATCAGCAATATCGTAGGCGTCCATGAACGCGGTAACGTTCGTCGAGTTGACGAATGACTCGTCGGGGACGTGGACGACCTCCTGTGATTCAGGAGATTCCATATCCATATAAAAGACGGCAATATACTTAATTTTAATTATAATCTTACCATTGGACTGCAATGTTCTCTGCACATATCAGGTTTTAGTGATTCGAACAGGAATCAGACGGAGGAATCATCGTACTCATGTGTGTGCACGAGAACTCCGGATTGAGACCTCTTGATACTATACTCAAAACAGTCTCGGATTATCCACGCTTCAGGTTCTTGCTTGATTGTTAACTATGACATCATGTCTTCCAAGACGCTATTGAGCCGTCAAGAAGTCACCGGCACGATCAATCACTGAGTCGATTTATGAATAACGTCCTAGAATTTTCTCACATGTCTTATTTGTCAGTATTAATTGCCGTTACTCAGTTCGTCGAGAAAAGTGCAAAGGGTACATACACACAGTAACCGAGAAACAGACACAGGCATAGATATAGATATGGACATCAACGCAGACATGTATACGACATCAATTGAGGTACGATTTCGGGATGTTGACTCATTTGGGCATGTGAACAATGCGGTATATGCAACGTATCTCGAACAGGCGCGAGCGGATTACTTCCGAGAAGTCCTCGGTGTCGGCCTGACAGAGATCGAAACTGTAATCGCTGCACTTGAAGTCGAGTTCAAACAGCCTATTCGTCTCAAGCAGAAAATCGAGGTACACATCGCGCCGCCGGAAGTAGGTGAGTCGAGTCTGCGTATGGAATATGAATTGAAGGACGGTGAAACCGTTGCAGCCACCGCGAGTACCGTCCAGGTCATGTATGACCTCGACGCTGACCGTCCCGTTTCAGTCCCCAGCGAGTGGCGTGAGGCGATCTCTCAGTATCATCAGACATAATCAAAAGAGGATATAACAACTATCATGACATTTCTGGCAGGGATAATAAGACGAACATATGTAATCTGAGGGTTCAGTGGCGCGTTATCTTCTAAAAAATCACTGCCACTCACGCCGGACACAGCTCTCCGTTTCAGAAATAAGCGATTGCTGTCGGATATATCGATTTTGTTATGAGTGGCGCCCGAGGTGATAGACTACACCCCATAAAAAGGAGAATCCAATCATGACAACGACTGCTCCAGCAAATCGCTCAGTTGTTGGAATATTCGCTCCTGTGAGTGATTGAATTGTTTGTATTGTTACAAGTGACAGTTGTCCCAGCGGAGGGACAAGATTCCAAATAAACTTTGAGAGAACTGTCCCGAGGATCAGCGTGACAAACGCAGCTACTCCATGTGATGCTCCTGAGGACGCTGGCATATCTGAGGTTGTTATCCACCCAGATAGCATACCATGGCTTGAGTAATAAATATCCTGTATGTAACGATCATTCGGATCGATAGTTCAGCCAATTCACCCATTATCATAATCAAATGAATATTAATCTCTTCGACTCTCGCGCTATCCGAGACAGTGTGATAACAACACAAAGGTCAAAGAACAGTAAACTCCTCCGGGACAAGCCCGGAGGTTTCATGATCGATGGACTGCACGACACCCAGCAGCCGAATCTCATTCCTTCTCCCTGACCTCCTCCGTGAGGCTGGAATTCACGCTTAGGTCTAACTGTCTCAATCAGCGTGGGAGTTGACTGAGGACATTTAAATCGCGTGTGGGATTTTCTCTGTGTGCACTTGTGCTCAGAAATATGATTGATTAACTGTTCATATTTGCTTCAGCTTCACCCTCAGGATCAACTCAAAGCCCCGAGGTAGTCGCCTTGTGCCAGTTATACGTTCCCCGGAAATTTCGATTTTGTCACAGGGCGAGGACCGTCCTCCGCAGTAGGGAATTTCTGTCATCAGTTAGCGATTGAACACTCATCTGTCGCAGTCGGTTCCTGCGGGCAGTTGGGAGTAGCAGTGTCCAAGTGACGAACTGACATCTGTAATCAGAGAGGACATAAACCCTCAGGTATTCACTCCGGTAGATGAGCGGAGGTTGAATGATTATCCAAAGCCAAGAGACGAGAGATGCACAGAGGGCTATGAGCAGGTATTACAGCTCAATCTAGCGCAATTGCTCACGCTGAACAGGTGCTTTTTATCCACCCCCTATATGCCGGACCGGGATTCGTGGATTCTCAGGTGTTTATATGGTATGTATGAATCAGTGCGTAATTCGATATGCGACAAGAGGACCACTTCATCGCCGCAACCATGTCTTATATTGGAATTCAGATCTCGCATCTCACCGGAGGGGTGTTAATATGGGACAGACAGTACCCAAACAGATCATCGCTGGGCACGCTGATGACGTTGTCTCAAATGATGATACAGTGGCTTCTGATCCGCTGCCGCCTATGATGATGCAGTTACCGCCTGCGGAATGCAAATCACACGTCCAAACACACGACAAACTCGTTTTTAACTAGATACCGATGTCTCCCTCTCACTCACACTCAGACCTCAATTCAAAGCAAAGTAACAACTCGCCACACGGTCGTGATTACAGCGAGACGCCGCTTATCGTCACGTGGGAGGTCACGCAGGCATGCGAATTGGAATGTGACCACTGCCGGGCAGAGGCACAACCGGATCGACATCCAGACGAACTGACAACTGAACAGGGCAAAGCACTCCTCAATCAAATCACGGACTTCGGGGCACCGCCCCCAATCGTCGTGTTTTCGGGAGGCGACCCACTCGAACGTCCGGATCTGTTTGAGTTGGTGGAGTACGCAATATCGAATGGATTACGCACAGCGGTGACACCAGCACCGACGACTGCACTAACCGACTCTGTTCTTGAACGGTTCAAAGAACTCGGTGTTCATCGCGTTGCTCTCTCGCTTGACGGTGCGACTCCCGACCGGCATGACACATTTCGAGGCGAAGACGGATCATTTGAGACGATCCGTCACGCGGCTGAGCACGCAGCCGAAATCGGGCTCTCACTGCAGATAAATACCACCGTGACGGCGACGACAGTCAACGACCTGCCCGAGATCGCGGACCTGATTGATGCGTTTGGTGCTGTTATGTGGGAAGTATTCTTTCTCGTCCCCATTGGTCGAGGCGCTGAACTCAAGCAATTATCACCAGAGAAGATGGAACAGACGCTGGAGTGGCTATATCAATACCAACGGGATGCTGATTTTCGGGTGATTACTGTCGAAGCCCCTCACTATCGACGAGTTGCCCACCAAATCGAACAGAGAGACGGACGAAGTGGTCCAAGAGTTGGATCAACCGGCGACGGCAATGGATTCGTGTTTGTTAGTCATACAGGAGACGTGTACCCATCGGGGTTTCTGCCAGTTGCTACGGGTAATGTCCGAGATGACGATCTTGTTGACCTGTATCGGGACGCGCCATTATTCCAGAAGTTACGCAATCCTGAGAGCTTTCATGATCCCTGTGGTGTCTGTCCCTACCGTACGCAGTGTGGTGGATCACGGGCACGGGCACACGCAACGACTGGAAATCCACTGGCGAGCGACCCGCTCTGTGCGTACACCGTAACAGAGGAATCAAACACGCAAGAAGATGCCTCTTTGTCGAATCCATGAAAGATGAACTGTGTGAACTGCACCCAGCATCGAAATCGGACCAGAATCAGACTCAGACTCAGACTGCGCAAAAGATATTCGTGACACATTGCCAGCCACGTATAATGACCATTTATTCAGTTGGTTCACACACTGTCTCGTCCGAAACAATGAATCATATCATAAGAATGTTTACGAAGAATCGATACCCATGGTTGAGAAAGCACATCGCGCGATGATTGGGAACTATCCGCGTGACGCGAGCGAACAGGAGTGGGAGGTGTTCATCAGAGAAGGTCGTGATGAGCCACTTCGACACGTTGGCAGTATCACGGCGCCAGATAATGAGATGGCTCACGAACAAGCGTCGCGGCTGTTCGCCTGGTACGCGACCGATGTGTGGGTCTGTCCGGTCGACGCCATCGCGCGATACTCGACCCACGATTTGGATCGGAACGCAAAGCCAGTCAACTCCGACGCTGACGAATCACGTGCTCACGAAGATTTATTAGACATATGATTTCGATTAGCAAACTACTCTGTGATGTTGACGCCGAGGGTGACGGATTACGGTATGATGCTGCTGAGGAGTCGAGTAAACCACAAATCCGCGACACGAAACAGCAACGACCAGTCGTTGTCTGGAACGTCACGAAACAGTGTAACCTCTATTGTGATCACTGCTATGCGGCTGCAGACACCGAGACTGCATCGGGTGAACTCTCGACTGCGGAAGGCAAACGCTTGCTTGATGAGTTGGCAGAATACGGCGTGCCTGTTATCCTGTTTTCTGGTGGTGAACCACTGGTTCGGAACGACCTCGTTGAATTGATTGACTACGCTGCCGACGTGGGACTGCGACCCGTCCTCTCGACGAACGGGACACTCCTCACCAACGAGCGTGTCCAGGAACTCAAAGATGCTGGGGTAGCCTACGCTGGTATTTCAGTTGATGGTCTCCCCGAGCATCATGACGCTTTTCGCGGGCAAGATGGGGCCTTTGAGGCTGCGGTAGACGGAATCAGGACTTGTCTCGACGCTGGGCTCAAAACAGGGCTCCGATACACGATTACCCGTCGGAACGCCGATGATCTCGAAGCCATCGTTGATCTGTTACATGATGTTGGCGTCGATCGATTCTGTTTTTATCATCTAGAGTACGGTGGTCGCGGAAGTGACATCGTTGATATTGATCTCACGCCGGAGGAGAGACGAGAGGCAGTCCGTCAGTTGTTTGATCTCACATTACAGTATCATGATAGCGGTGAGGACATCGAAACACTGCTGGTTGGCAACTACGCTGACGCCGCCTATATTATCGAATATGCCAACGAGAAGTTCGGCACGGACCATGCACGCGAAATCTATGAATACGTGCGACAGAATGGCGGCGCTCCCGCTGGCGAGCGGATTGCAGATATTGACTACCAGGGAAATGTCCATCCAACACAGTTCTGGCAGGGCTACTCGCTGGGGAACGTCCGTGATCGCTCATTTCCCGATATCTGGGAAGATGAGTCAAATCCGCTTCTCTCAGCACTGCGAAACCGCGAGAAACACCTGAAAGGGAAGTGTGCAGATTGTGCCTACCGTGATGTCTGCCGTGGAAGTTCACGCCTGCGCGCATTAACAGTTCACGATGATATTTTCGCTCCTGATCCGCAGTGTTATCTCACAGCCAGCGAACGCTCTGACCCGACTCCGGTTGAGAGCGGACGGAGACGTATTGATACTGAGTGAGCGCTCAAACCCGGGCAGATTGGACGCCTTTTATCAGTCGTTGGAAATACAACCACTGTTTCTATGCGAAACCACACTCAGTCCAGCTGGAGCGTCCGGTCACGCGTTCCGCTTCGGAGACAGAAATCAAATTACCAACAACTGTTATTATTTGCATTCTGTTTGCTGACATCGTCACACTCTATCATGAACACACGGCGATGACTTGCCATATGAGCGAGACTGTCATGATGTGAGTACAACGTTTGCAGAGTCAAAGTCCATTGTCAATGATAATTCAGTTTCTCTCCGATGGAAGGTCCATCGGTAATCGATGAGAGGTGAGAGGTGAGAGGTAGGGAGCTATCAACCTGGGCATAATCTCTAGTTGGTGGGAGATTATACTAGTGTAAGAATATGACATGAGTCGCTATGTTATCTCAGATCATCACTTCGGGCGTTCACAGATCATTGAGCGCACAAACCGAACATTTGACTCGACTACCGAGATGAATCGGGTGCTTTTGAACCGACACTATCAGACAGTCACTGAGAGTGACACGGTCATTCATCTCGGTGATGTTGCCATGGACGCGCGCAATGGAAGCGAGACAATTGCATTTTTTAATCATCTCAATGGTGATATCCTCATCCGCGGTGACCATGACACCAGTTTAGACGCTTCGGATGCTTCGTTTCCAGTCGTGCAGTCGTGCGTCTTAGAACATGGTAATCGACGATTCTATTGCACGCATCGACCTGAAAAGATCCCTCCTGACTGGGATGAGTGGGTAATCCACGGATATGTTCACGATAATCCTGAAGAGTTCCCATTTATTATGTATGATGATCGCCGAATCAATGTGAGTAGTGAATTATTAGAGTATCGACCAATCACGTTAGAGAGATTAGGGACGATTCTTGATGATTGTTCTCCTGGGTCGCGGTTTTGCGATATCACCGCTGTCCGATCCAAATTTGGGTAGCACAGACTAAGTAACGATATCTGGTAAATGGAGTAACCCCCACTGGCGGTGCTACATCATACTCGACTCGAGTATGAAGAAAAAACATACACCGCAGAGCGTTCCAAATTTGAGTAATCATGTTGTGAACAGATGGTTTGTCAAGGTGGGATCAAATGTGGATTCTTCCAACATGAGCGGTATATATATTCTACTGCAGAGTAGTATGATTTTTATGGCACATATCATTGGGGACGTGTCCGAAGTGATGTCCAGTCCGGTGATAACTGTCTCTCCTGATCAATCTCTCTCAACGACAACTCAGCGGCTTCTCAACGAGGAAGTCGGCTCGATCGTGGTCACCACCGAGACGGTGGAATTAGAAGGAATTGTAACTAAAACTGACCTTCTCGAAGGATACGCACGGTGTGAGACGCCGAGCGAGCAGCCCATCTCAGACATGATGTCAACTTCTGTGGTAACAATTGAGCCGGATCGCCCGTTGTCTACCGCCGCGAGACGCTTAGACAATAACGGAATAAAACATCTTGTCGTTGTCAGTGACAGTGTCGAGGGTATCCTTACCACAACCGATATTCTGAATGAACTTGGACCAACGACGAAGAAACTGATTGAGCAGGTGCCACCGACTAATAACAAAGACACTGACTGATCTCTGGAGTTGTATGTGAGATGGGGATACTCAGATTGATGTTTTTGATGCCACAGTTGGATCCTTATTATTAGTTAGTCTTGATCGTGTGCACCTTCCTAATCAGACTGTGTTCGAGATTATTCAGAGGCACCCAAGCGATAATGTACTAACGCTGAGATTACAGTAATTCAAGGCGAAAGCCAACGACTTTACTCGTGGGATGAAGCCGATATTACTGAAACAAACAACGTGTCCCATACCTGACTGTAATCCTAAATTTTAGTCACTACCAGTTCTTGTCAAAGTAGAGTGAGCACTCTTCCACAACGAACAAACGAGTGTACTGCCGTACCCGACAGCGAACGGGACAACCAGCGGATGTTCGAGCGGATGACTGCCCACGCTTCTCTGTGGAACGAAATCACCTACAGGCACCGCCAAGTCTATTTAACGAGCACAAAGACGTATGGGACGCAGAATACACTGAGCTATACGACCATTACGCACCCGTTCTTGACAAAGCGGTCTGCCAGCAAGTCGCTCGTGAGAACAGCGAGGCGTGGCGCTCGTTGCTCGAACGACGAGACAATACCATTCTAACAACCCGTCAGTCACTGAGAAACCCAGTCCGCCAGGCTACTGGGCAACCAAGACAACGGCTAAGAACTGCACGGCCTGGTTCGGGACGACCTGTGCGAACTCGACTGGAACGAGGACAACAGTACGCTTAAATTCGGTGTTGGAGAAGTGTTCGAAGACAAGTATGACCTCGAGTATCAGGAACGCGTCACACTCGAAGTTCGTGGCAACCCGCGGTGGAACGGGGATGATAGCAGGCTTGAACTACCCTACGATGTGGCTGCGGACGTGATTCGTGTCAAGCATCCAGTCAGCATTCAGCCAGACGACCTGCAAGAACAGCGATTGGATGCACTTATTCATACACTCGACCACGAGAACACGAGAACACGAGTCGTGCTGCAGCCATCGACGTAGGCGCGAACAACACGCTTGCCATCGTCACCAGCACTGGAGAAATCAGCGTGTACCACGCTCGCCCCGAGTTCAAACGATTCCGACGGTACTCGGGACAGATTGCACGCTTGCAGTTAGGACTGCCTGAAAACAGGTATTCGAGCCAGCGTATCCAACGCTTGCACGACAAGCGAACGCGGAAACGCAATCACAGTCGAAACGCAGCAGTCAAGCATACCTGTGAATGGCTGCTCGAACAGAACGTCGATACAGTGTACGTTGGTGACTTGTCGGATGTGTTGGACACGCACTGGTCTGCTATGGTGAACGAGAAAACGTACGCGTTCTGGAGTCACGGACAACTGGTCGAGCGAATCGAGCTCACGCTCGGCGATACTGGAATCACTATCCATGAAATAAGCGAGGAAGATTCGAGTAGCCAGTGTCCAGAGTGTGACTCTGAAAGCGTGCAACGAAGCGGTGACGAGTTCCACTGTCACGAGCGTGAGTTAGAGGCACACAGGACGTGGCTGGAGCGTGGGACCGACTGCAGTCACAGGAAGGGGCCGATGACTCGATCTGCTGCCCTGCGCGCTGGACACCACAGGGACGCATCCCAATCTGGCGATGATGAGGGAGCGTACTGGAAGTGGGATGAGCATGACTTGACACTTAATAGTTTTGAGGAACGATCGTGCTCATTTGACCAAACCAGTTTCAGCGAATCCGCAAGTTCACACTTGTGTAATCGACTGGCTGGATTACCCACAGAGGAATCCAACGCTTGTAATGATTAAAATAATTTTTGCACATGGGGTCCAAGGAATTTGTCGATCCAGGATTTCGCGAATCCAAGTCTCTTCATGAATTTCTCGAGGAGGCCGCGAGCGAGACTTCGCAAGGACTTCTCGGTTGCCACAATGACGGGTGGCGCGTTTGAGAGTTTTCCGGACCTGTTCAATTGGGTTGCGGGGACCCAACCGGAGTAAACACGTGCCGAGTTGATGAGCCCGCTTGCGCGTGTGTTCACAGTGACGATGATGACTTCCGGTGGTATGGTGATACTCAGTATGTAGTCGGTCTAACTGGACTCATGGGCTTTGTTCGTCTAGAGGAGATACACTGTGGCGTTGAGCAGACTTCTCTCAAGATGTTCTCTACCGCTACGCTTGACACAGTGGTCTTTGCTTGCTACCTTGCACCGAATTTTTGGAATGAAGAATTAAAACATGATTTCATTCTAAAATGAATTAAGTCCGATTCCAGTAGATCAACTTTGGTAAGAATAACTGTAATAATATAATTTAGTGGTACAATATATCGAATATCGACATATAATAGACAGCGATCAGGTCTGTTGACAAATTGACTCATTATGTTGACAAAATTTACAATATACAAACATAGATATACAATAAGAGGTGTATTTTCTGCCGATTCAAAACTCAACATCGAATTTATATAGTTATATTCATATTATACGCAGAATCAATAAATACTCTGGCAGAATGCTATAACTGATGTACTTTCGTTATGCTGTTAGTCTGGTAAGTGTGGTCAATTGCAACAGGTGTATCTATGGTTTAAAAGTAACCGCTGACAGCACCGCATAACAGAATAATAGCCGACATGTGTCGTCTGTATATCATTTTCACTATCGCAGTCACACTGAGTATTGAAGCACACTCGTCGATTATTGCTCTCCGTCGGAAATCCTCAGTAAATTATATATTTGCCCTATAGTTCCAGGAGATAAAAAACAGATTAAACTCATAGATCTCCCACTCATTGAGAAGATAATTTATTTTATATGTATGTCGGTCTCTTGATGCTATTCAAATTTCTCCAGACCACTGCGCACTTACCCAACACATCGTTCTACGTCGTTTCAGAGCTCGCGAAAATACGAGTTATTATGACCTCATTAAGAGCCGATTGAAATATAATAATGTATCATGCTTTCGACCAAGCCGAACTTTCCACATTTTACAGCATCGACACTCTGTAGCTCAACCGGCTTGACAGGTGTATGGCGTGTCATATTGACTCTTTCAGCAAGGGGACTTCTAATAATTGGAATCATCGGGGTTGATGCCTCAGGATTTGCCCGCAGTCACGTCTAGAGACACTACACGAATCGAATTCATGATTTAAGACTTGAACTCGCTTTCTGGGTTGATTCAAAGGTGAATGCAATTTTGATTAATTCAGGACAATAACGAAAGATTATGATAGCCAGATAGCTCTGTCGCTGATAAAACACTATCCAGAGAGCATCGACATACCTCAACGTTCTCGGTAATAATGGTCATGACGACCAGAAAATCAAATAACTACGTTTTAAGATATGGTTTATTCACTGACCAAGCATCGTGAGTCCACATTGTTTTAGAAAGCATAGAACCCATCTTGGATGGTGATCTCCCCGATATACCCCATAAGGGAACGAATATTGCATTCCATTTTGAGTGACTCTGATTCCGATCAGACTACCACTATCGAAACCGGATTGATTCTCTTCCAAACGGTGACAGTAGCATATACTTTGAGCTATCTAAAGTAGAGGACTCACGAGTCGGTTATCACGCAGTGGTTAAGACCAAACATCACGGGCAAGAGTGTGTTTCAACGATATGACTTCAGATCCAATCGTAGTCACCATACTGGCTGAGACATAGTTTTCTGATTATCCGGCGAATCCTGATACCAATAATAGTGATGCGATATCGGTTCAGGATGAGGACGTGGCAGCGAGAGTTACTCCAGCAGTATTGTCGGTGTTCTTCACTGAGACGGTTGTGACGGAGTCATTTCGTATATAATCGTAGGATCAAACTCATATCTCTATCCTGACTGACAGAGCAACTTTTGACAGTTATCACATAGAATACTTCCGTACAAGGCAACCAAGGTGCCGAAAGCAGCGATCCACGCAACTTGTGCTCAATTTTCTGAAATTGAATATTTGATGGCAAGACGTCCAGCCTAACTATTGGGTGAGGTGATGATGAAACACAGCGGTTATCAATGCACAGCTCAGTTGAGCTTTTCTATACCATGTTAAATCAGGGACAGCCAAACCTCAAACGTTTCTCAAGATCATCCGTCAAGTTGTTAATGCCGGAGGGGACCATTCTTTTGTGTAGACTTCAGTAGAGGTGAGTAATGTTGTGCTAGACAATTCAACAGAAAGTAGTATATATCCAGACGATTAGTTCTATAGGTTACGAAACGGGGGTAGTGTTTCTACATCATCTGTCTATTTTCACTATCACAATGGTGGTCGTACTTATTTTAATATATTTATTTATATTGTGAAATTCTATCTCATGGATACGTGATGTGCGTCTACACTACGCCGATATAATTCTGGTTTTTGCACCAACTATCATGAATATTATCACATCATGACTATCATACGTACGATTGTTAGAGTGAATGAGCACTGTAAGACACTAATTAGCCATGTCCAGGCTAAGATAATAGTAATAAATTGAAAAATCAACAATGACTCTCTTCATTTTACTGAGAGGAATAATGTCTTCGTTGGATTCAGGATGGGAATTGTGCATGTGTATCATCTAGTATAAATATTGAATATTGAGTTTGATACACGTAGATTATCGCTCAAGCATATCAACGTCACACAGAAGTCTGCATGTCTGAATTTTTTGATTGCTGCGGTGAGCGATGATCCGTGATAATGTATGTAATTTGGATTCCTATATACTCGGAATAAACTATGTCAGTGGTTGTATGACAATTTTTATTACTCTGGTAGTTTGACGGGCTATTCTTCCGTTTCGTAACGACTTGTTACTCCTGATGGAATAGGAGGTATATTCTCACTACTGATTCAATATTTCCCTGTCTCATGCATCCGAATATACAGGATTTATTTTGATCGAATATAATCAATTGATATGAAAGATATAAAAACGAAATCGAAAACGACTGAAACTTCGATTGAAATCATTCATACATTACGTGAATTAGATGGGGGAAGTCTCCAAGAGATATCCGAGAAAATGGGACTCGCGACAAGCACGGTCCACAGGCATTTAGCGACATTACAAGAATATGGGTATGTGACGAAGGATGGTGGCACGTATCGACTTGGTCTTATGTTCCTCACTATTGGAGGGTACGCACAACGACGTTTTGATGCATATCCGACAATTAAAAATACTGTTGATGATCTCGCTGCAGACACGGGTGAGCGAACACAGTTCATAGTCATGGAGAATGACTCTCGTGTGTATTTATATACCTCAGTCGGTCAAAGTGCCGTTGAGACAGGTGCACAGAACGGGAAGCGGGGACCCTTACATGCTAGTGCCGCCGGAAAGTCAATTTTAGCATCATTGCCCGATGACCGCGTTGATAAGATTATTGAAAGAAAGGGGTTGGTAAAAACAGGGAAAAACACAATAACTGATAAATCTGCGCTATTTGAACAACTCAAACAGATCAGGCAGCGGGGATATGCATTCAATCGACAAGAGACAACAAGTGGTGTTCATGCGGTGGGCGCGCCAGTGACCGACTCCGATGATGAGGTTCTCGGAGGTCTGAGTGTTTCTGGGCCTGCTCGCCGACTAAGAGGAGAGTTACTGACAGAGACACTTCCGCAACAGCTCCTCAGCGCAGTTAATGAACTTGAGCTATACATTCAACATTCAGTTAAATGATAGTACTATTCGGCTATTGTCCCTGTAAAATGAGTTAGAACGACTTCGAAGTATAATCCGAGTGCCTCTGGCGATGTCTCGAACCGGCTATCTGTATTGATGCGTGTTATGCAGCAATTTTTGATATCAAACAAAATTATATATATGTGCAATATAACCATTATCATACTCAGAACAAAGTGTTCTGGACGGCAACACATGACACGGAATATCAATAGCAGGAGGTCTTTTATCAAAGCTGCATCGATTGCGGGTATAGCTGGTCTTGCAGGCTGTTCTGGACAATCAACGAGTAGTAGCGGTGGTAGCAGTGGAAGCAGCGGTGGCACAATACACTTCCTCTCAGCTGAAAACAGCCAAGCATTCAAAGACTACTATCAGAAGTGGGCTGGCCTATTTGAGGAAGAGCATGATCACACCGTCGAATTAGAATTTGTTGGTGTCGGCACAAGTCAGTCACAACGTATTTCGAAGCTTATACAATCGGGCGATCCCCCAGAATTGACCACAACAGCCCCAGAGAAAGGGGGTGGACTCGCACTTCAGGGTGTCCTTGCAGACCTCAGTAACGAAGCAGAGTGGATGCAGAATGAATGGGGTTATGAGTTCAATGAGGACTTTACCTTTGAACTTCAGGGAAGTCAATATGTTGTCCCGATCTGGGTCAACATGACGATGGACTGGTATCGTGTAAGCACATGGGAAGAAAACGTCGGGATGACCCCCAGCGAAATCACATGGAGTGAATTCACTCAGGCGTTAGCTGATACACATAATGTCGGAGAGCGGGCAGGCCATGTCATTCCTGCTGGGGAGTCCCTGATGAGTACAGAATTTTATATAGATTACATGTTCTCAAATGGCGGGAATATCTTCACTCGAGAAGGGGAGGAGATTAAACTGGTAATGGATCAAGGAGAAAATCGTCAAAAGACTATGGAAGTCCTCGAACTCTTCGAAGAGATTAACGAGTTCTCAGTGGATGGCAGCGGATATGGTTATGGCCAGCAAATTGAGACATACTGGAGCGAACAGGCTAATGAGACCAAATACTTCGGTGCTCGTCCATTGCAACAAGCGGTCGCAAACAACGAGGCAGTAGCAGAAGATACTGGATTAATGCATCCTCCATACAAGGAGGAAAAGAGTCATCAAGCCTTCTCAGAGGGATGGGTCATGTTTGAGGGGGCTGATAATAAGGAAGGCGCTCGAGAGTTCGTCAAATTCATGTCCCGAAGGGAACCACTTTATGAGCTACTCCATATTGCCCCGCTTCACAATCTACCACCATTCCCAGCCGCGGTCGACGATGACGAGTTCCTTGATAATGAGTTTATTGACACGTGGGTCAAGACGAACGATAATATTGCCATTGATGATGTTGTTGAGATGGTCGACACAGCAAAGACGCTGGTTGGTGAAACTAACCCGAACAACGCGCTGGCCTCTCCGGTATTTTCGAGCGGTGCGTTTGGGAATATGATTTTCAATACGTTGCATGGTGATATGAGCAAGGAGGAAGCAATCGACAATGCCGCAAGTCAGTCTCGCTCTATCATCGAGGAGTTTTAGATGTCAAATATGTATTCCGTACTTGATTACGAAGCAGCGTATAATAAAGAATATGTAGATGCCCCATGATAACGGCAATTTTCATATATCATAGGAAGGAATCATAGATGAGTGTCACTTCAAAAGTAATGGAAGGTATCGGGATGGAGCGAGAGTATAATCGCTTCCGTGACAGGATCAAGGACTCAATTGAAAGCGAGGCAGTCCTCGGTTACGGCAGTTTGGCGCCTGTTATGATCTTGTTCTTATTTATTGCTGTGTTGCCGATTTTGTGGGCACTCACTGGAAGCCTTTTTTCGATTAATTCATTCAACCCGGTCTGGAAGTGGAATGGGTTTAATAATTTCCAACATATTCTGTTTAATGATTCATTCTATTGGGTTGCAGTCAGTAAGAGTGTTATTTTTGGGTTCGGATCAGTCTGTCTTCAGATAGTTGTCGGTATTGCGATTGCGCTACTCCTACAGAAGCAATTTAAACGGAATGCGGTCGCACGTGCGATTGTGCTTCTACCGTATCTGATCCCTGTTATTGTTGTCGGCCTTGTTTTCGTGTGGATGTTCAATCCTGAATACGGGGCATTAAATCTCATTCCGCTGCAATTGGGATTGATTAGCGAACCAATTAATTATCTTGGAAATACTGATATCGCGATGTACGCGCTCATTGTCGCAGCAAGCTGGAAGTGGTCCATTTTCGTTGTAATGATGACGCTTGCCCGACGAGAAGCGATTCCAGATGGCTACTACGATGCTGCTCGTGCAAATGGCGCGAATGCATGGCAGCGCTTCCGCGATATCACACTGCCAAATCTGAAAGGGATGATAATCTTAGTCGTCCTGCTACGGGGTATCTGGATGTTCAATAAATTTGACATTATCTGGATCATGACCCGCGGTGGTCCAAGTCAATCATCAACAACACTACCTGTGTACGCATATCGTGTCGCCTTCAGCCAATGGCAACTCGGCGAGTCGCTCGCAATTGCCTCAACACTGTTTTTCACCCTCGTTATCGGGGCTGTGGTGTACTTTTATCGATTTAATCCGACTGAGGAGGTTCGAGTTGAATGAGTGAATACTCACAAAACAAGACAATAATTGAGCGAATAATCGACTACTACGTGAGAAATGTATCAAGGGATAATCAAAAGCGAGCCTGGAAATGGACATTCAGGTTCTTTGTTCTTGCGACGATTGTCACTATTGGGTTCCCAACATATGTCATGTTGAAGTCAGCGTTTCAACCAGAGGTGACACTATTCTCGAATACGTTCCACTGGATTCCACCGGCCGTGACGTTAGAGAACTTCCGGGAGCTGTTCGGTGGGACGAACTTCTGGACATTCTATCTGAACAGCATTATCGCCGCGTTAGGGACGATGGTCATCAGTGTGACCGGTGCGACACTCGCCGGATATGCACTGACTCGGTTTTCTTTCCCTGGAAAAAAGCGTTTAGCACAATCAGTGCTCTTCTCATATATGTTCCCCCCGCTATTGCTTGCACTTCCGATGTTCATGATCTGGCGGGACCTCGGGCTTATTAACAGCTTCCCGGGAATTATTTTGGCACACTCAGCACGGTCGTTGCCTTTCGATATTTGGCTGATGTGGAAGTTCTTCCAGACTGTGCCAATTTCTTATGAAGAGAGTGCATGGGTGTATGGAGCCGGTCGGCTTCGGGCGATGCGCGATGTCGCTATTCCAATGGCACTTCCCGGTATTGTTGCGGTATCCATTTTTTCGTTTGCTATCTCATGGAGCGACTTCACGCTTGCAAACCTCTTGCTCACGCAGGAAGGAATGAAGACGCTCCCAATCGGGATGATTGGATTCATTGAACAGCAGGCTGTTAACTGGGGACTCATCATGACCGCATCAGTCATGATGGCAATTCCGGCATTTCTTCTCGTATATTTTCTGCAAAGCTACTTACTCCGCGGATTCAGCGTTGGAGGGCTCGGATAATGCGGCGAATCGAACCCAGCAGTCATATAAATTTGAATCAAGCCAAACATGGCGCATGTCAGATATTTAGAATAAATCAAAGTAGCATTCCGAAGGGGTATGCACACAGTAAAAAACAAGTAACTAAACTACAACAAAGAAACAATTATGTCTAGAATCCGAGTTAACGATCTACGAAAGTTATATGATGTACCAGGTGGTGAGGAAACTGCTGTCGATGGTGTGAATCTGGATATCCCCGATACTGACTTCTTAACATTGTTGGGACCGTCAGGATGTGGCAAGACAACCACTCTGCGCTGTATCGCCGGACTTGAGACGCCGACTGAGGGGACGGTATACTACGATGACGATGACGTAACACCGAAGCTTGCACAAGAGCGGGATATCAGCATGGTGTTCCAAGAGATCGCGCTTTATCCGCATATGAAATGCATTGATAATATCGCGTATCCACTAAAAGTTCGTGGTGTATCAAAAGATGAGCGGCATGAGCGAGCGCGCGAGGTGGCCGAGATATTAGAGGTGGGTGGATTGGTTGAGAAGCATCCAGCCGAGTTGTCAGGCGGTCAACGCCAACGAATCGCCATTGCTCGGGCAATCGTCCGTGAGCCACGAGCATTTCTGATGGATGAGCCGATGACTGGCTTGGACGAGAAGCTGAAGGTTGTGATGCGAAAGGAGCTCAAACGGGTCGTTAACGAGACAAATCAGACAGTTGTTTACGTCACACACAGTCAGCAGGAGGCGATGATGCTCTCAGACCATATTGCAGTCATGAATGAAGGTCAGATAGAGCAGGTTGGATCACCAAATGAGGTGTACAGCGAACCGAACAACAAGTTCGTCGCGACGTTCGTCGGCATGCCGGAGATGAACATCTGGGATGCCCGCGTCATCGGCGACGATATCAAAGTCGATTTAGGAGGTGGTCAACGGGTTGAATTCTCACCCCGAGATGATGCATCAGACTCAAGTCGAAAGAGAAAGACCACTTGGAGTAATCGAAGTGGCAGTGATGTTGACATTGGATTCCGCCCACAAGCACTTTCGCTTGCCCGAAGAGATCAGGGCGATATTAACGCCGAACTCAGACTCGTCGAACCAATGGGTGAGAACGA
>KB659957.1_pt21 | contig 52829 bp, 37 predicted proteins | sample 558768 | NCBI scaffold set KB644980.1 | reverse complement strand
GGCCGGGTTTCGTACTCAATAAGGATGTATTCCCACGCTTTTGGGTGTTGTTTGTGATTCGCGCCTTTTGAGAGTCGAAGGCGGTTGTTCTTGGTGTCATGTTTGATGCCGTTCTGCTTCCACGTCACCGTCGTGCGTGGGTGTTCTTCGTGGACGCGGCGACCCTGTTGGTCGGAGTAGTTTCGTTTGCGGTAGTCGGGCGGATTCGCACGAGAGTCAGACTTCCTCTTACGTCCCACGAGTTGAAGACTTCAGCGAGTTCCGCAAGAACGCGCTGACTGGATCGGATTGACTGTGCAGCCCCTTGGAGTTGTTGTGAGTCTTCAACTCGGTTTTGAGGTCGCCGTGGTCGGGTATCTCGCCCGTGGCTTCCCACTGTTGTCGGGAGTGGTAGTTGGCGACGTCGTGAGACTATGTCTCACGGGCTCTCAGACGGAGTCTGAGAACGTTCCAGAGTTTCGATGCACTCCACCCGTGGTTGTCAAGCGATTCCGCTACCTGTGCGTGGTTGCAGATCTTCGCTTGATGGGTTCGGTGGACTTCCAACATTCTGAACGTCTGTATAATAATTTATACTCGCTTCAGTATGAACGTTTGGTGTTTGAGAACGGTGGAATATCCCGTCCAGCCATCGGCGGTGGTTGTCGAGGAGTTGTCGGATTCATCCCGCGGCTCAAGACGCGGGTATTCTCCTCGAATTCTATAATGACGCTTTATCATCTGCGTGGTTCTGAAATCTACATGATACATTGGACGTGTTTCCCCTCTCGATGGCATGAGCTATGCTCATTGTGCTCTGCGCATTCATAACATACTCAGCCGAGGTGAGATAATATAGCAGAATTCAGTTAGGATATATAAATGAGAAAGTCAATGACTGGTAAGTATCACCACAGCGGACGACTTTTTACCATGCCTATCAAAGTTATCGTGTGAATGAAGAATCAGGGCGCCGGAATCTCCGGATGCCGAGCGATGATGAGATGTTTGCGGTTGTCGTTGAACACAACGGTGGCAACCATGTCCGTGTTCGTTGTCAGGACGGCGAAAACCGCATGGGTCGGATCCCCGGACGAATGAAATATCGAACATGGATTAATGAGGGTGATGTCGTCCTTGTTGAGCCATGGGCATGGCAGGATGAAAAAGCAAATATTGAATGGCGTTACTCAGAACAAGACGCTGAGCAGCTTCGAACCGAAGGTCATATCCAATAATTTAATTCATCTGTGGACTGCGCTGAGCTGTCATATCGTATAATCCACTAATCTTAATATGTCGTTCGGATTCAGATAGTGTCTACCCTCAGGTACCCTTTATATGAAAATGATATAGCTCTACTCTGATCGTCTACATGACTCTCCCACATTTCAATCGTTGGAGACGGGTCATCTAGGAATTTCCAGCGAAGATTTGGTGATATTCTAAGTGAATTGTAATTTACTCCCAAAACCTGGACGTGAACTCCTCCGGGGTCAAGCCCCGAGCACTCTGCCTGCTTTCTCTGTAGACGCAGTGTTGTTCACTATACTCTATGTGACGTTCACGATCTTCTCAATGACTTTCTTCCGCAGGATTTTCGTCTCCTTCGGGGATAACGATTGAATCTGTCGCCTGAGATATCATAATCTATCAGCAGCGATTGTTCGTTGGATCTCTCTGAGAGTCATGTGAGATACTGAAATGTTTATTTCAGTAGGCGAGTGTATGAATATCCCGGCTGTTGGTTGCTGGGTGTCACTACTCTGTTCGTCCCAATTCATCCTTTGCGGTCACTTCTGAAGAAAGGAATCATATCCTAGATATGCTCGATTAACACAGATATCCTCAGATACGATCTTGTTTTGAGTGTTTCAATATCATATATCAAAGAGAGTAATCGGTCGGAGTCAACGACCTCGGGATCATATCAAAGCCCCGAGGATTATCCGTAGTCTCGTCGCGTCATACCCGAGTGAGACTCAATATTACTCTCTCTAGTTGCAGACGTTCACGAGTCAGCGATCCTGATTTTGGGGTCAGTTGACTGACAACGCTCGTGGCTGCCGGTCATTATCAAAGAAACCGAGGTCGCTAGTGTAAATCTTTTGTAACTCAGTTGACCGTCGGCTTCCTCTCCGAGGATCCGCCTCAATATCCGATGAAATGGAATGAAATTAATTACTGCGAGAGCATCTGCTCGACGTGAGCCATAATACTTGCATCAAATCTGTCGCGATTAAACCGATTTCGCGGTAATTGCGGACGTTCATCCGTCATAATCGCCGTATCGATTTTCGCTACAGCGTCCTCAAATGATTCAAATAATCGACTATCCTGTTGATCAAGTACATCAACTTGTCCGCCACTCGCTGGGGCGAATGCGACCATCCCTGCAGCGACGTATTCAGCAACAGAGAGACCAAAATGTTCTCGTGGTTTTAGATTCAGCCCGTATTTGTGAGCACAAAGCAGCGTCTCCAACCGACTTCTCGGAATATCCTCTTCAACACTCACGTAAGATCGGTCTGCTGCTTCTGTGGTAACTGTCGCTGCATAATCACGATATGCATCAGGCGCAGTCCCAACGATATGAAGATGCAAGTCACGTCCTCGTGCTCGGATAGCGTCGACGATCGAAATCGCATCTAATGGACGCTTATCTGGTGCCAACCGACCGACAACAACAATGCCGTTTTCTCTTTCATCCCAAGATCGGTCACCATATATTGGGTCCACCGGTGGGTGACAGACAACTGGGTCGATATTATATCTGCGTGCAATCACGGCAGCTGTCCACGTTGAATTCGCAAGAAACGTCGCTGGGGCAGTCTCTGTTGAATCCGAGATAGCCACCTCATCACTTGGGGCAGCCAGCCGTGTCCATATTTGATTCAGGTAACCACTATTTCCGGCGTCATTACTGTTGGGGTTATCATAGTCTACCTCTTCGAAATGATCATCTCGAATATGGCTGTCCTGTTCTATTGTCTCGGTAAACTGTGTTTGAGATGATTGAGATGAAAATGGTTGTGTTGGTGCGTCCTGTGTCTGTGTGGCACTCTCAATTCCCGTTTCTTCAGTGGTCGATTGAACCTCTGATGATGACACTGTCTCAGCGGTATGTTGACGATGTGAATCAGCGTTTATTTGATTTGATTCTGATTCTGATTCTGATTGGTGGCTGTGTTAGTCTCATCTGCGTTGGCACGAAACTGTGGATAGTGAATGTACTGCACCGAGGGAAGTGGTAATGAAAATTCATTTGCTGTGCTCACCGCAACATCATATTCATCTATAATCTGAAGAAAAAACTGTCGCAACACTGCACTTCTGAATGGTAGCTGTGACCCAATAACTGGGGCAGCCCCCGCAAGCGCGCGGGCAAACAGTGTTCCTCCTGGTGGTGTCACGACACTCAATGCATCAGTATCAAGATCGATATCGAACCGTTTGGCAAGCGTTGATGGACTCGTTACAGAACATGTAATCAAAGAAACCGTATGCGACTCCTGTAGCGCATCACAAACCGCCAGACAAACTGCGTCTGCGCCGCCATGAAAGTCAAGCGTGTTGTGGAGGACGGCAATCTCCGCCATACCAATGATTTGACTGGGATATGTATATTCTTGCTGATGGCGCAGAAGAGCGTACGCACTCATCCAGTACCCACCATCGGACACATTCCTCATTTGGAGACTGTGTTTCACTGGAGACAGTGGTCGTAGTATACACTATACATGGTTATTACATTAATTAAAATCAAACTGAAGATGAATTACCTATCACATCGAAGTCAGTCTCACGCGGCTCATACTACAGCAAATCGTCTATAATTATCACGACACGGCTCACGGCGTACGGAGAAATGTTCGTGTTTTTTACCTTCTCACTCAAAATCACACTAGATGCAATGTGCGTTTATTGGTGCTGGTGCTGTCGTCGACCACTATCTCGATAATTTTGATTCGACTTCTCTTGAGCTAACAGCAGTCTGTGATCGCGATGGTGCCCGCGCAAGACGTCTTGCAGAGGAAACCGATGCAACGGCCTATACTGATCTTGAATCATTGCTCGCAACAGAGTCGGCACCGCTGATAGTGAATCTAACGAGTCATCAAGCACACGCGGATGTTACACGTCGATGTCTGGACGCTGACCGACATGTCTTCACTGAGAAACCGCTTGCACTGGACGCCGACACCGCAACAGCACTCGTTGATTTAGCTCAACAACGCGGAGTAGGACTTGATTGTGCCCCAATCAATCATCGTGGACAGGCACAACAACATGTTGAATCACTCCTCGCTGATGACCAATTAAATCCCATTCGAATCGGATATGCTCACGCTCACGCGGGTCGTGTCACAGAATGGCACGATAATCCAGAGTCATTTCTTGCTGTTGGTCCACTGTATGATGCTGCTGTGTACTCACTTACGCTCCTTACAGCGTGGTTTGGTCCTGTTGAAACGGTCCGGACCGCAGACGCAATTGACGTCTATCCGGAACACGCTGAGTCGACGCCCGAGCGTCCTACGCATGTTGAGGCAACGCTCACACTCGCTGCTGGACCAGTTATTAGACTTACAGCAAGCTTCTATACACCACATCGGAGTCGTGAATTCAATTCAATTGAGCTTCATGGTGATGGTGGGTCAGTGTATCTCAGCGATTCCGGTGCATTAACAGCGCCCGCTCACAGCGTTCGCGTTGGTGGTCAGGGTCGATCATATGTCACCGCACCATCAGTCACATCATCACAACATCGCTCACATATCGCTGGACCAGCACGTTTTGCACGGGCAATCGAACGTGGTGAACGACCGGTGACGGGGGGTCAGCGCGGTGCACACGTCGTCCGTGTGTGTAATGCCATTGAGTACGCCGCTGCGAATGATGTTTCTGTCTCACTCTCAACACCGGAAGTGAAGCTCACCAGCGCTGAGCATGGATATCGACACACCCGATCGGTAAGAATGCTTCAACAGGATACGGATATATCACAGTCACAGACAAAATTCAACGACTCTGATATCATCCCCCACCGGCATCATAGTTATCGGCTACCACCTGTTGGCTTTGGATGCTCGCGATATCGTGATGGGACCTACATTGACCGCATTGACTCCATTGCAACGGCAATTGATGCTGGGTATCGGCTGTTTGATATGGCAGAACTGTATGGTAATGAATATCGCATCGGATCACTGCTTGAGACGCCAGGAACACCATCCCGCGATCAACTTGTGCTCATAAGTAAAGTCTGGAATACAAATCACGCACATATTGCAGAGGCCTGTAAAGGAACACTCTCAGAACTTGGTATCGATACACTCGATTCATATCTTCTTCACTGGCCAGATGCGTGGGCTTACCAGGGACCATTATCAAAGCTTGCGACTCTTTCGCCAGAACAGCAAGAACAAAAAGCATTCCCGACTGATACATCCGGTGACCGCGCTTTTGCTGATATCTCAATTGAATCTGCATGGCGACGCCTAGAAGAAATCTGTTATCGTGGGCTTACTCGCACAATCGGAATCTGTAATATCTCTGCGATGCAACTTCAGCGAATTCTCGATATGGCATCAATCCCCCCGGCAATCGTCCAGATTGAGTCACATCCATACCGGCCGCGTGATAAACTTATTGAAAAATGCCATATGAATGGTATCCGCGTGATTGCGCACTCACCGTTGTCTGCTCCTGGTTTACTCACAGAGCCGGCTTTAGAAGCCATTGCAGAGAGGCATGATGTTTCACCAGCAGCTATTGCAATATCGTATCATGTCGATAGGGGTGTTATCCCAATTCCCTCAAGCACGACTCCACAGCATATCTCAGCAAATCTTGCAGCGGCGAAGATTCAACTCAGTGATAAAGACCGAAGTCAGCTCCAGACGCTTGCAGGGACAGATTTCGAACGATGAGAGACACGAACTTTCCTGTCACTGCGTCGGTCCTTTTTCTCAGAAGACCACAGGTTACCGCAACTGCCGTTGTAACCGCATTTGTTGGTCTGACAGCATTCCTCGTTGCGAATGAACTGCAAATGCATCAGGTTCCAGATTCGTTTGCAGCTATCTCATTAAATTTAGATTTTGTTCGATGGGCATTGCTTGCCGGAGTCGTGGCTGTAGCTGAACTGTGGTACTGTTATCGGCATCTTGAGTCGAATCACCCGCCGACGAGTGCTGATGAGACGGCTGAAATCGAGCGATATCAATTTCTCGGTCTCCCGAACACAGTAACACTTGCTCGGGGGGCACTCTTTGCTACATTAGCTGGGTTTGCTGGGGTGACACCGATATATAGTATTGCGTGGCTTCCATCATTACTGTACGGCACGGGAAGTGCACTTGATTTTATCGACGGGTCGCTTGCACGCACGGCTGGCAGGCAGACAGTTCTTGGCGCAAAGCTTGATCTCGCATTTGATTCGCTTGGATTTTTGATCGCACCAGTTGTTGCCATTCTCTGGGGGCAACTTCCTATGTGGTATGTATTACTTCCAGTAACACAGTATCTATTTAAATTCGGTCGGAGTCACCGTCGTCGGCGCGGACTTCGTGTTCGACCACTTCCATCGAGTTTTGTTCGTCGACCGCTCGCTGGTCTCCAAATGGCGTTCATTACGCTTGCACTTGCCCCAATCGGGAGTGCCCGCCTGATTGAAATTCTTGCTGTTGCTGTGTTGGCACCCTCACTTATCATATTTATTCGAGATTATCTTGTCATCGCTGATTACACATAGCCGACAGTTGAACCCGAAACAATCAATTCAATCATACATTTGCTCAGCTGAAACAGGCTATATTCCCTTCTACAAAAAGCGACCAACGCGAGCGAGTAGGGTAGGGTAGCTCATGATACTACATTGAATTGCCAGAGAGTATGTAAGTTCTCAAGTGCGTACTGTATTTTGTCGAGATAATCTGAAATAATAATCGTACTAATAATAAAATAGAGAATGGGTAATCTAATTTAGTTATTCTCGCCTACGGAGATCATATAAGCGCTGAAACACATATGATGGGAACTGTGGGACAACACGACTCGGAGGGCGCCCTTTTTGTTGTTCCGTTTTTGCTTGAACGCGTTTTATAACACCCGCCTCAGCCATCTCATATAGAAATCGTTTGATTGTTGATGCTGATAACTCAAGTGCTGATAGCGCGTCCGTTGCCATATTTACCGACTCTCGCTCATCCGGACTGAGATTGACGAGATGTCGGAGTACTCGTTGTCGGTTTGTCGGGAGTGAAAGCACAACCGATAATGAAACACAGGATTCAGGCATCGATTCGATTGCTGTGTCAACGTTGGATTTAGTGAGTTGATCCTGTCCCGCACCTGCAGCACTGTCAGCAGCAGAAAACAGAACTGCAAGTCCGTCATGGGCATTTCCGTCAGCCCACGTTGCGATCTGTCTTGCAAGGTCGTGATTGAGCGCTTGTCGTGCCAGCCCCATTGATGCCCGTTGCATCAGAATATCGACAAACACCTGTCGTCGATACTGACTGACACCGATCTCCGCTCCCGTGTACGCTGTCAACTGACTTTGATTAGGTGACTCTCGTCCGACAGCAAGCCAACTGACATTACTTGGAAGACTCGCAGCGAGGTCAATAAGGGTTAATTCGTCAAGACTTCGTGGCTCCGCAATATGATCAACGCAAATCACAGCACCAGGCGTTCCCCGTACCTGAGTATGAACCTGATCGCGAAGACTGTCGGTTCCAATGCCATGCTCTGGAACCGATTGATCGATGAGGCTGCTTAAGACACTTCGATAAAACCCAAATGCGCTCGTCGCGGATCGAGCATCAACGTACACAAATGTCGGTGATGACGGTGTTTGGACGCGCGTACTCGTGTGAATGACCTCTCGTGTTTCTGCTGGTAACTGCTTGAGATGAGACAGCAATGAAGTAAGAACGGCGGATTTCCCCGAGCCAATCGGTCCATATATATACCCATTCGGTGGCAATCCACCATCAAAAACCGGATCAAAATAGTCGAGAAGCCGTTCTAACAGTTGTCCCCGACCGACCGGTTCATCAAGATGCGCAGCAGGCGAGAGTGCTTCATAACGCTGAATGAATTGCGGCTGTGCGTTATGATCTCTTCGTCGCCGAATTCTCGCTTTGATGTCCATTGTTTATGAATAAACTGTTACGCCGATACATCAGTTCAATTCTTGAAATAAAAAGGAAGTGAGTCCGTTATTACATTCCAAGCAGTGGAACCCAACTTGAGCTGTCGAAGACGCCAATGATTGCAAGAATTGCAACCGTTAATGTCGCAACAACAATCGCAGCGGCTGGTGGATCAAAGTGTGTATCCGAATGCGCATAGAACACGCGCTGGACAACCTCTCCAATAAGGGCACCGTATACCCCGAAGAGACCACCAATCAGAAGTGCAATAATCTTGGTTGTGCCTGTTGGATCGGGGAACACTGCGAGCGCAGCGGTACTTGCTGGAAGGGTCATGTGATGAGTCACCGGAATCTTCTCAACGCCCAGATTAAGGAAGGTCAAACTAGCTGCTGAGATACCGAAACCAAGGAATGCGCTCCCTGTCTCAAGTGCAATGAATCCGCCGAGCAGCCCCGCAACAAGACCAATCATCCCAACATTCGCCCACTTATATTGATGTGGAAGCCACGGTTCAACAGCAAGTCGTTTGTATCCACCATCAGTCGCGACTTCCCCACCATCGGTCGCCGTGCGCATCTCTTCATTTTCGAATGGGGACATATCGAGAAGATTGCGGTCACCGCCGCCAATCAGTGGGTAGCCAAATGCAATTCGGTGGAGTGCTGCTGACACAACGACCATGATTGCGATTGGATCCCACGGAAGTGCAAGTCCCCCAGAGATGAGAGTTCCAACTGCGCCGATAATACCAAATATCCCTCCAACGGCAAGGACATCCGGTCGTGTTCCTAGTGCGTAAGCGATGTCCTTTGCTGGATGATAATCACCGTCACCGGGGTCTGGCATTGCTCCGTCCTTCTTTGCTGCATATGCGGCCGCCGCCGCACCGGCAGCGAACGAGATATGCGGACCGAAGACCGCACCAAACCCAATCGTTCCCGTCACTGGTGCACCGGTGATAGCAACACCCGTTCCAGCAGCATCAACACCAACAAGATTTGCTGCTTCGCCTGCGATGACCGCAAATCCAGTGAAACAGAACGCCGGAAGTGCACCAATTGCCGCACCAAAAGCACCTCCTGCAAATGCTGCAATAAGCAGGAAGATAAGCTGTGATGTGTCTATCCCGATGACCGGTAATTGGAGAAGTGCTTCGTACATCCGTTATTCCTCCTGCGCCCAATCGAGGGATCGCTCAACCGCATCGTCCCAACGGTCATACATTTCGTTTGCATCGGCACTATCCATTTCTGATTCGAATTCGCGGTCAACTTGCCAGTTGTCGCGGAGCTCATCAACGGTGTCCCAGTACCCAACAGCCAATCCGGCGGCGTAAGCAGACCCAAGCGCTGTTGTCTCATCTACGACCGGTCGGACAATATCAGTCTGGAGAATATCAGACTGAAGCTGACAGAGGAAATTATTCTTCACCGCCCCACCGTCGACACGAAGTGATGTTGTCTCAATTCCTGAGTCTGCCTCCATTGCTTCGGCGACATCCCGGGTTTGATATCCAATCGATTCGAGTGTCGCACGCACAATGTGTTCCTTTTCGGTCCCTCGTGTCATACCAACGAGTGTTCCACGAGCACGTCCATCCCAGTGCGGAGCGCCAAGACCGGTAAATGCAGGCACCATATATACACCATCCGTCGAATCGACTGAACTTGCGAGTTCAGCCGTCTGTGCGGCATTATTAATCAGATCAACATCTTCGAGGAACTCGATTGCTGCTCCGGTAACAAAAATCGACCCCTCAAGTGCATACTGGACTGGTTCTCCGGACATTTGAAATCCAATAGTCGTTAAAAGCCCATGGTCGGATGCAACAGCGTCAGTTCCTGTATTCATGAGATAGAACGATCCAGTTCCGTACGTATTCTTCGCATCTCCCTCATCAAAACAGGTTTGTCCGAACATTGCTGCTTGCTGGTCACCAAGTGCGCCAGCAACAGGCACCTCAGCACCGAGGAACCCATCCGCATCGGTGTGTCCATAGTATTCGTCGTCTGAGGATGGACGGACCTCTGGTACCATTGACCGTGGGACTCTGAATTCCTCAAGCAACTCATCATCCCATTCAAGTTCACGGATGTTGTACAGCATCGTTCGGGATGCATTCGTGACATCCGTGATATGGTTGCCAGTGAGGTTCTGAATCAGCCATGAGTCAATTGTCCCCATCAGCAATTCACCATCCTCAGCGCGGTCGCGAACATCGCCACCGCGTGAAGCCTGCATCTTCAGTGGCTCAGCATTGTCAAGAATCCATTCAGTCTTTGTTGCCGAAAAGTATGCATCGCACTCTAATCCGGTCTTTTCACGGATCATCTCGACTTTCCCAGCCTCTTGAATCTCTTCGACGCGATCTGTCGTTCGGCGGTCCTGCCAGACAAGTGCATTGTGAACCGGCTTGCCTGAGGCTTCATCCCAAACGATTGTTGTCTCACGCTGATTTGTTACTCCAAGTGCCTCGAGTTGTTCGGCATCAAGACCAGCTTCTTCGAGCCCACGAGTAACAACCTCTTTTGTATTTTCCCAAATCTCGATTGGATCGTGTTCAACCCATCCTGGATTTGGATAAATCTGTTCGTGCTTTTCATACGCGTTTGCGACCACCTGTCCGCTGTGATCGAATACCATAAAACGCGTTCCTGTCGTTCCTTGGTCGATTGAACCAACGTATGTGTCAGCCATTGTAGTCTCCTTCTGTTAGGCATGGGCAGATTATTTTATTTTCTACCCCGCCTTGGGAGTAAACAACATAGTGAATCATTATAAACTTTACTACCGGATGGATAATTATCTCAAGCCGATGAAAACACGATTATACTAATTTTAAGCGGTTTATAGCTATGATAAATCGAATAGAGATATTACACGGTCAGCATCGTCCAATATTTTCATTTTGTTACTTCCTCAGTTCGGTGAGGTATTTGATCGGTTATGGAGAGATGAGAGGTGGTTGTAATAGATTCTCAAGCACAATTTCTGTGTGGAAAAATCAATGTGAAGCTCCAATATTCACATAAGAACAATTGTAATACAACATGTATCATAAAGTTTGTAGTTTACTCATAAGCCCGAAACGCTGATGAAATAAAGTAGTTACAAAATAAATGCGAGCGATATTGAATGGCATCGAAACCACATATCGTCGTCATCGGTGGCGGCTCGACGGGCACGGGGATCGTTCGCGACCTCGCAATGCATGGCGTTGAGGTAACACTGCTTGAACAGGGAAATCTGACCCATGGAACAACAGGTCGGATGCATGGACTACTTCACAGTGGTGGTCGGTATGCAGTCGCTGATCAGGCGAGTGTCAAAGAATGCACGATTGAGAATCGTGTTCTACAGGACATTGCCACTTACTGTGTTGAAATGACCGGTGGATTATTTGTCAAACGAACTGAGGATTCAGAAGAGCATTTTCAAAAGAAGCTACAAGGATGTCAAGAGTGTGATATTCCTGCAGAGGTCCTGAGTGCTGAGGAGGCACGAGCGGTCGAACCGCATCTCGCAGGCGACATTGAGAAGGCAATTTCCTTCCAGATGGCGCGATTGACCCATTCAGACTTGTTGTCGCCAATGCAGCAGACGAAAAAAACATGCTGCGCGGATTGAAACACATTCGACGGTAACCGACCTGTTAATCGAAGATGACGCAGTCGTCGGTGTCGAAGTCAGACACGACTCCGGGACAGGGGAACGTGTCCATGGAACAACCGGCGTTACAGAGACAATCTACGCCGATCACGTAATTAATGCAACAGGTGCGTGGGCTGGACAAATTGGCGAGATGGCAGGTGTTGATATTGAGGTTCGTCCCTCGAAAGGTGTGATGACAATTATGAACACCCGACAAGTCGATACAGTCATCAATCGCTGCCGACCGAAGGGCGATGCTGACATTGTCGTCCCACATGAAACAACAGCAATCCTTGGGACGACGGATGTTGAAGTGGATGACCCAGAAGACTACCCAGATGGGAGGTAGATTTGATGATCGACACGCTTTCAGAACTTGTTCCAATGCTTTCGGATGCACGGACAATTCGGTCGTTTTGGGGGGTTCGTCCATTGTATGAACCACCAGAAGTTGGGAGTGATGATCCAACGGATATTACACGTGATTTCTTTTTATTGGATCATCAAGAGCGTGATAATCTTCATGGACTCACGAGTATTGTCGGGGGGAAACTGACAACATATCGAATGATGGCCGAACAAATCACTGACCATATGTGTGAGCGCTTTGGAGTCAACGAGACATGCCGGACTGCTGATGAACCACTGCCAGGCAGCAACGATATCCGCGTGATCGATGATTACATGGATGAGTTCGGCCTTCGCTCACCGATTGGACGCCGAAGCGCCGACCGACTTGGATCCCGTATCGATGAAGTGCTTGATACTGATGATCCAAACCCAACAGTCTGTGAGTGTGAAGGCGTTACACGTGCAGAGGTGCAAGATGCTATCTCGCAGTCTGGATCGGATCTCAATGCCGTTCGTATCCGGACACGTGCGACAATGGGCAATTGTCAAGGTGGGATTTGCTCACATCGGCTTGCGAATGAGCTTCACACGACGTATGATGAATCAGTTGTCATTGACGCGTGGAATGAACTCCTGCAAGAGCGATGGAAAGGACAGCGACACGCACTGTGGGGACAACAGCTCTCTCAGGCGATGTTGAATTACGCACTACACGCAACGACACAAAATCGCGATCACGACCCAGCTGCGGACAGCTCGGTTGATTTCACAGCCTTCGATTCCGGTGAAGCACGGTCTGATTCTGGGACCGCGGCGACTGGTGTTGCTGCAGATGGAGGCAGACAGGATGGCGATCGAGTCTGACGTCCTCGTCATAGGTGGTGGTCTCGCTGGGCTTACGAGTGCTCTTGCTGCAGCACGAGCACGAGCGGGTGTTGATGTTCGATTAGTCACATACAAGCAAAGTACCCTCCAGCAAGCATCTGGGTTGGTCGATGTACTCGGATACCGACCCAACGGCGATGGACCGCTTGCGAATCCGTTCGAAGCGATTCCTGAGCTTCCTTGTGATCATCCATATCAAACTGTTGGTGTCGACACTGTCCGGACAGCATTATCGCTATTTGATGATGTGACAGACTACGCTGGGAGTCATACAGACGCAAACGCGCTGATTCCAACACACGGTGGGACAATCAAACCAACCGCCAGATACCCACAGAGTGCATCCGCAGGCATCGCAAGTGATGACGGATCGATGCTTCTCGTTGGGTTCGATTCAATCACCGACTTTGATGCACCGCTTGCTGCTGATCATCTCACATCGGCTGGTGTCCCATTCGATGTTCGCGGTGTCACGATTCAATTCCCCGGTGATCTCAGCGCGGACACCAAAGTGACGCGATATGCGAAACTTCTCGACACAAACGGTGATGTAACAGTAAGCGACAACGGCGGTAGTACTCAGCGGCCTGCGCGTGAAGCACTCGCTGACCGTGTCAAAATTCATCTCGCGGATGAAACACGGGTTGGATTCCCTGCTGTCCTCGGTGATACGAATGCAGCGACCGTCCGTGCTGCGCTCGGAGCTTCTCTTGGTGCAGCTGTGTTTGAGGTTCCGATGGGACCACCATCACTACCGGGACTCCGACTTGAGGATCAACTCTTCGATGCGGTTTCAGATGCAGGTGGATTCATCGAATCAGGGAATCCGGTGATTGATTACACTGATGATGGATCCGGCACTGTGGAGACGGTTATTGTTGAGCGGAATGGTGCTGAGATTCCAATGCAAGCCGAACAATATGTTCTTGCGACCGGTGGACTCGTTGGCAAAGGCGTTGAGTCGACCCGTGAAGAGGTATATGAACCCATCTTCGGGTGTCATATCGCACATGATGCTGACCGATATGAGTGGTTTGATACGGCTGTTTTCGGTGATCATTCGTTTGCACGATTTGGCGTTGACACCGATACGGATCTTCGACCGCTTGATGCAGATGGAAATATCGAATTTGCGAATCTCAGGGCTGCCGGTGCTGTGCTCGGTGGGTACGATTATGCTGCAGAGAAGTCGGCAAGCGGTGTATCGATTGCAACTGGCTATATGGCGGGAGTGAACGCTGCCACAACTATCAGATAAAGTTGACAAAATAACTGAATCATATGAGTGACGCTGAATCCCCAGACACAGACTACGAATACGAATTCGAACCGACATCGCCGAATACTGGCTCCGAGTTCGAGCCGGTCGACATATTCCCGGATAGTACTGATTTCGACCTTCGCCCAGGTGCTGACTCGTGTTATAAATGCTCAATGTGTGATACGAGCTGCCCGGTCGCGGAGGTTGATGATGACTTCCCTGGTCCAAAGTTTCAGGGTCCAGAGCAATGGCGACTCAAACGATCCGATGATGAGCATGAAATTGATGATTCGATTATGTCATGTTCGAACTGCATGCGATGCGATGATGCATGTCCCTCCGGTGTGCCGCTGAGTCAGATGCACAACACTGCCCGTGGTGAATATGTTGAAAAACAGATGGATAAACTCTCAATTGAGTATATCCGTAACCGAATTCTCGCCAACTACCGAACCTCCGCACGAATAGCGAGTAAGCTACCACGGATTACAAACGCCATAATGAACTTCGGACCGGCTCGGTGGGTGATGGAGAAGACCCTTGGTATCACCAAAGAGCGTGAATTCCCTGCATTCGCCACGCAAACATTTCGACAGTGGTGGGCAGCCCGTGGTGGTATGAGCGTGTCTCGCGAAAACGCGCGTGAAGCCCGTGAACGTCGCGGAGAGCCAGTTGATGCTGATAAAAAGGTCGCATACTTCCATGGGTGCTATGCGAATTTCAATACACCTGAGGTCGCCAAGGCGCTTGTCCGTGTTTATGAGTACTTTGGATATGAAATCGTTGTCCCCGAGCAGCGGTGTTCTGGAACCCCAATGTTCGCGAATGGAATGGTCAAAGACGCGCGTCGCCATGCAGAGGTCACACTCTCATCGATGTCAGATCTCATCGAAGAGGGCTATGATGCTATTGCTTCCTGTACATCCTGTTCGATGGCACTTCGTCAGGAATATCCTGAACTATTCGATATCGATGGCGTCGACACTGTCTCACGGAATACGTTTGAGTCGGTTGAGTATCTTCGAATCCACGAAGACCTTCGCTCTGAGATTCAATCAGCCGAAGTGGACGACGAGATCGAAAAAGAATTTGCCTATCATGCGCCGTGTCATGCGCGGAACCAAGGCATCAACCGGCAGGCTGTCGAACTTTTCGGTGAGCTTGATGACGTTACAATCGAAGATGTCGGTGACTCCTGTTCGGGCATCTCCGGAACATACGGGTGGAAAGAGGAGAAATATGAGACATCAATGGAGATCGGCGAGGAGATGTTTGACCATATGGAAGCTGTTGGTGCAACCACAGGGATGACCGAGTGTCCAACATGCTCCAGTCAGATGGAACATGGGACTGGCTATGATATCCGTCACCCGATAGAGCTTCTCTCAGTCGCGCTTGTTCAGTGATTGTTGGCGTCGTCAAATTCTGTAAATGAGTTTATGCTCGAAGAAGATCTCCACGATCAAATCTAAACAACCTTCGAGGGCGAGTTCCCCGACCCACCGGGGTCGGGGGTGAAGCCCGACACCCGGCCTCATGTTCTATCTCCTCTATATACCGTTCAACCACTTTCTCCGACACCGCTCCCGTCACGTCGTTCCCACGGAGTACCCAACCTTCCAGAAACCACCTCCCCACAAATACGACTCCCGAATATTTCGATACCGCTCCAGCAAGTGTTTCCCCGAGGACGATTTGAATTGCCGAGCAATATCCGCCGGACTGTACTTCGGATCTGTTTGCACGAATAGGTGTACGTGGTCATCTTCGTCCGCGATCTTCAACGCCAGAATCTCATGGCTGAAGTGGTTAGCAGTCTCACCAAAGAGCTCTCGCACATCGCCTTCAACCACGGTGAGAACCCGGTGGCGGTACTTGCGACACCAGACGAAGTGATACTTGCACTGACAGGAACTAACCGAATCTGCGTGACTGCGGTACTCCTCCATCCTTAATTTCTCCTTTTATCACTAATCAAAACAACCTCAAAGTATGGGTGAAGAAGCCACAAAGACGATCCAGACGCGCCTTCACGTAGCGTCTGGTGAACAGTCGTGGCTTCATGACGCCCGCCTCACGCGAGATATTCAACCAAACCATCCGCCTCACACAGCAAGGGCACAATCGCACCGACATACAACGAGAGGTTGACCGCGACGACTTCTTGCGGAACAACAACTGCGCGGTCGTCGGCAAAGCCCTCCAAACGTGGAACTCCTATCAGTCCCTCAAACAATGATGGGAGAATCAAGACGATCCTGATGGCGGGGGCGGGGGCAGCAAGCCGACACCGCCGAGTACGGACAAATCTGGTGGGTACCCCCTCGTGATGGCGCACACGGAAGGCTACCGCCTCACCGTGGATGATGACACGAATCGTGTCCAAGTCCGCATCAGCCCGAAACCGTCCAAGTACAAGAAACTGAAGGGGCATCTGCGCGGCGAACCGGACGCAATGGACGTTTTTTGAGACGCCCTCACGTCGGAGGAGGTGGATGTGGATGTGGGGCAGGCGAGGGCGTGCTTCTGTCCCGCGATGGCATGTACTCACTACACGTCACGGTCACGCGGGAGTTTGACGTGCCCGAACCTGATACCGCCGAGACTGTGGGTGGCGTGGACATCAACGAGCGCAATGTCTCGCTCACCGCCCTCGACCGCGAGACGATGCGGACGAAGGGCACGCTCGTCCTCGACTATGGACGAGTCAAACAGGAACGTCATACCACGCAATCACGAAACGCTGTCAGGCGAGAAGTCGGGTATCCACCGGAAACTCGGTGACAACGAAGAGAGGTTCACCGAGTGGGTGTGACATCGTCTCTCTCATACTGTCGTGGAGTTCGCAGACCAGTTCTCGAACCCAGTCATCGTGTTCGAGGATATGAGCGGTATCCGCGAGCAAATGCAGTACGAGTCGTATATGAACCGCCGATTGCACAAACTGCCGTTCCACAACTTCGAGACGTTCGTGTCGGATAAGGCGACGTGGCGGTGGATTCCGACAGATACCGTAGACGCTTACGCCAACTCGCAGACGTGTTCGTGCTGTGGTGAGCGAGGCAGTCGTCAAGGGCGGCGGTTCCGGTGTCCGAACGAGGAGTGCGACGTGGTGCAAGACCACGCTGACCGGAACGCGTCGGGCATGGTGAACATCGCGTGGCGCGAGAAGGCGGAACTCGCCGATAACAATACGAATTCCCGGACTCACAAAACCCACCTACAGGTTCGGTTGGTGCGTCTGTCCGGGGCGTGTAAGCCGCCCACCCTCATCCCGATCGCTTGCCGAGCAGGGAATGCTCGCGCACGGCTGAAGAAATTCGAAAAGCCTCGGGCGCGGTGGCCCGAGGCTGTTTACACCTCAAACCAATCAGATAATTAATAGATCAACGAGGAATCATCATTTATCATCCACAGAGTACGTGCACCGATGTTTACCGCATGATCAGCAATCCGCTCAATATCCCTGATAGTCAATAGCAGTCGCGTCACATCATCAAGAGCCTGTTCGATATCCCATGCATCGGATTCAGTTTCAGTCGTTTTGTTATCTCCATTATCTGCATGCTCAATCAACGTACGTGTCAATACCTCACTGGCATGTAGACACAGTGTGTCGATATTGTCATCTTCAGCCACGACAGCATAACACTTTTCGACATTATCATGCTCATATGCACGCAGACTTTCAGTAAGCATTGACACAGCATCATTTCCAATCGACACGACAGTGGTCTCTATATCAAACGACTGTCGGGTAGCAAGACTATATTCCGCTAAATTCACCGCTAAGTCGCCAATTCGTTCTAAATCATTCACAATCTTGAATGAGGAAGCAATCAACCGAAGATCTCCTGCTAGTGGCTGTTGCAATGCAAATAGATCAATACACTTTTTTTCGATTTCAAGACATCGATTGTTAATGGTATTATCGGCATCGATGACTGCTTGAGCAGACGCCTCATCACCTGTCTCCAGACATGCAAGTGCTTTGTTGAGTTGATTAACTACTAACTCAGCCGTGTCTAGGACTGACTCACGGAGTTCTTCAATTGATTCACGAAATGACCGACGAGTCACACATCTATTCCTCCATATATTTGCCGTGGCTAATTAAAACTCCCTGTCATGTAATCATTGATACACTGGCTTTTTACACCCTGTACTTTCGAATACCCTGTCTGTATTATCATGTTGAATAAATACACCGCTACTACATTCGACGGGTGCTGTAATAAGTTCTTGTCACTATCAATTGGTGGTAATTTGATCTTTTTATTCATATTCATATTTAAATTCGGAGCGGAGCGCACACACATGAGCCCAGTTGAAACTGAAAGGAGTATGGTTTCGGATACAAACAGTGGTCATATTACCAACGACTGTTATGTTGGCTGAGATAGATTTTGATTGTCCTGTGATATTAGATACCGTTTATTAGAACCATATTAAATCGATTTATATGATAAGTATATCTAGCTCTTGTCCACAAATGTGCATATAGTATGGTATATAGACTCATGTAACGTACACATCAACATGTAGTGTCATTGAGTAAAATTATATTCTGTTATTACGCCCTCTGTTAGTGATATGAACACTGATGCAGTCACCAGCAATCTGTTTCGATCGGTCGTTCACCGAGGTGTTTGATGAGATCATCAACACACTTCTGACTGAGCGTGCTCAAACAGAAGCAGAATATGATGCGTTTGTCACGTTTGGTGAGCGTATATCAGATCGACAGTTGACACATTCCTCATGTTCTCACGCAGGGTCCCCGGGGAGTGTTATGACGACACATCAAAAACAGGCACAATCACACGCAGCCCAGCGCTTGAGTATGATTCGGTCTGCATATGAAGAGACGATCATGAGCCTTCCATTCTATTCTGACGAATATGACGATACATATTTTGAGAGCATCTGCGAAGAGTTTGGCTCTGAGATAGCAACGGCACTTACAACACCCGAGTGTTTTGGACCAGCCGCCCTGAAGGCTCTATTTGATCGAATTGAAACAGCCAAATCGGAACGACAAAGACATATTAAGGCGTGTACCCGCGAGCGTGATTCAATCGAAACGGCAGCTGATCGGGTAATTCCGATTGATGAGGAGCTTTCCGCGCTGACGAGTGTTAATTTTGACTCACAGTCGTTCGGTGCGCTTGATGCGCATCATAATCGTCTGTCAATCCTTGCTGATCATTGTGAATCAGCAGCGCAAACTCGTCAAAAAACGATTCAGCAACAACGAGAGTTCTATAACATTTCACAGGCGGATATGGATGTTACTGCATACTTTTATAGAGAATACGATATTACATACCCAGTACTTGCGATGTGCAGTGACCTTACTACTCGCATAACAGAGTTTCATCGATGTATTGAACATATCATAACCGACGTTGAGTGATAACTGGAATTCCAGAATTGCCCGGTCTTACCACCAGCAGGAGGATATCAATAAATACGCTGTCGGACTCATTTGATGAGTCCAGATGATTGTGTTCATTTACCGCTCTACACGACTATCGTTGACACGATAATCACTATTTGTCTTCGAAGACCACACTTGATTACGTTGAATTAGAATGCTTGTTTTCGTGCTGCGCTCTGTGTCGAGTATCGATGAAGGAACTCACAGTCCAAACGGCTGATAATCTATGATGGAACTGACTCACATGATTAACTCTATGCACTGGCTGTTTGGGAGTTGGACAATGTGCTGTGTTGAATAGCACTCTCTGAGTCATGTTGAAGCGACACCGATTTTGAGACTACTGGTATCAGCCCCTGACACACCGACTCAAATTCTGACTGTACTGGTCAGTACCGCTATTCAACACAGCAGGACAATGATGGGTTTTGTCTTGAGTATCTTGTCGATAGAATGACTTTTAGGTCCGGACATATAGCGTCAAATAGTTATGGAATCGAGCCTTCAGTCGTTACGCCTCGCGACTGTAGCGAGTGACCACGTTGCGACCGCTTTATCGGATTCGATTGACGTGCGTGGACAACCAGTTGAGATGGTTCCCCTTTCGCTTGATGCACAACAGTATAATATCACATTTCGCAATCACTCCGGTGATACTCTCGATGATAGCGTAAAGCCAGGTAGTAACACAAATAATTCTCCGGTACTCACAGAAACGTTTTCTCGCCCCGGAAGCTCAGATTCGGGCGCACAGACAAATACTTCGAATAACGACACAGTGGCTGAGACTGATTCAGTCATTCCGATTGATTGTTTACTTATCGACTGTCAGTCACTCTGTGTTGAACGTTATAAGACAGTCATTCAGTCCCAACGGGAACACTACCCCAATCTCCCGATTGTCGCCCTCGGGAATGATCCATCAACTGAAACCGTCACCGCAGCCCTTGATGCCGGTGCAACAACGTTCTTACCTCAGGAATTGTGTCTGAGCCGCCCAGAACTTGTTATTGCGCAGGTGCTCAATATCGCTACTGATACACCAGCACACATAACGCCTCCTGATCCTGATTCTGATGATTCCTCACGCACAAGCGAAACAGCGAATGTCTCATCCGGACCCTCATCATCACAATCCGCTTCTGATTCTGTCTCTGCTCAGAGCACTGTCTCCACTAACTCACATGATAAGAATGTGTACGCTGAGTCTGAGTCTGAGTCTGATTTTAATTTTGATTCAGATTCACCCTCACTGCTTGAGACACACTCCACAGAAATAGCAGCAATTGGGTTTGAATATCTCTGTACACCCGCTGCTGTCATCGATACAAACACTGGCGATATTGCTACACTCAATCGTGCGTTTGCCGAGTTACTCACCGATAGTAGCGACACTCAGGATACTGTTGCTTCTAAGAAGAATTCAGCTGTAATATCGAAACACTCTGACCGCACTATTCAGTCGGTGTGGGACACATCGACTGCTGATAGTTTTGATTCGCTCACCGAGACGCTCACAGCCGTTGGCGAATCACAGACGCAAAAAACAGGTGACCTCGCGTTAGCTCCCATAGGTGCTGATAATAAGACACGATGGCTCTCCGCGACTTTCTGCCCGATTCAATCCTCTGATCAGTTTATCCTGCTTACCGGCGAAGAGATCACTGATGTCAAACAACAGTATTCTGACGCCGGACACGTAGTTGAAATATTCAACCAGCCCACGACGACACACGACCCAGAGACAGGTGTCGTTCGAAGTGTCAATGAGGCATTTACCGATCTGTCTGGGTACGACGCTGAGGCGGTTGATAATGAATCACTCATCGAAACACTCGCTGCATCACCACCGACTGCAGAAGCCGCTGCCGGGAGTGAGGCTGATTCAGATAGTTTCGATACCGTCACGCATACATCTGAGTCTGAGTCTGAGTCTGAGTCTCACTCGCACACTGATATCCAATCCGCTATTGTCCAGGCTGGCACCGAATGGAATCCAAGTTATCACGAGTGGCAGATTGAAACCGCAGATGGAACAACACGATGGCTCTCAACGAATATCTGGCCCGGTAAAGACGATGATGGTCGATGTGTCTATACGGTCTCACGCGATATCACGGCTCGAAAGCAACAGGAAGTCGAACTTGATAAAATAAAGCGACGATTCCAGTTAGTGACTGAGAATGTTGATGAGATCATCTATATCGTGGATGCAGATTTTTCAGAAATTAAGTATGTAAATGAAGCATACGAAGACATCTGGGGTCGCAGTGTTGATGCTCTGTATGAAGATGCGACCGCGTTCATTGATGGAATCGACCCTCGGGATCGTAAGGCGTTTCGAGCAGATTTCGAGGAGATGCGAGAGGAAATCCGCGCAGGTGACCCCGCAGATAGTTATGAATTCGAATTTCGCATTCGTCATCCAGATGGAGATATTAGATGGATTCTTGCAACTGGATATCCTGTCACGACTGATAATGGTCCCGACCAATATGTTGGTCTTGCTGAAGATATCACTGAGCGGCGACAACTTGAAGAGTCATATCAGACGCTCTTTGAGAGTGTTTCAGATGGACTTGTCCTGCATGAACCACAACGAGGTGATATTCTTGATGTCAATCAGCAGTTCTGTTCGATGTACGGCTGTGACCGAGACGAACTTGAGGGTAAATCACTCAATGTTGTTCTTCCAGATGAGAACGAATTTAGATACGATCGGGCAGTAAAGCGGATTAAAGAACTTGATATCGGTGAATCACAGCTCTTTGAGTGGCGCGGACAACGGTCAAATGGAGAGATTTTCCCGATTGAAGTACACTTGAGAGCAATTGAAATCAAAGGAAATCGACGAATACTTGCGAGCGTCCGCGATATCACCGACCGCAAAGAACGCGAAGAGCAGATTCGCGAGAGCGAACGAACGTATCGTGAGATATTCAATAAAGTAAGCGCAGGAATCAGTATTCATCATCCTGAGACAAAGGATATAGTTGAAGTCAACGATACTATGTGCTCAGCACTGGGGTATGACCGCGAAACACTTCTAAACACCGATGAGTGGATAACTCCAGGCGATGATTCATACACGGTTGAGCGAGGGGCTGAAATTATCGACCGCGTTATCGACTCTGGCACTCCCGAAGAGTATGAATGGGTACTTGAGGATGCTGATGGCAATGAACGGGTGATGCTCGTCAAAGGATCCCCAGCAATGATCAACGGTGAGACCCGCTTTCTTTCGACGTCACAGGAGATAACAGAGCGTAAACGCCGGGAGACGGTGGTGAAGGACCTCCAATGTGCTATCGACGATATTCAAGATGCTGACTCGCGGGCTGCGATTCATGATCTTGTTGTCAAAACCGTTCGTGATACGCTTGATCTTCCATTGACGACATGCTGGGTTCACCCAGCCTCTGAATTGGATTCAGCAATCGATGAGACAATTACTGATCAGTTATCCGTTGATGAGGATGTGTTATTATACGCGAGTGGTGACGCCCCCAAGAGAACTGTCGGTATCGAGGCTGAAAGTGAACGGGACTTCATCTCTACGACGGGTGAATCCAGTCATCATAGCAATAATAAGTCGATACTTGAACTCGCAGATGTATCAGAATTACCACTACTGCATTCAGAATCGCGCGAATACAACATCTTCACTGAGGGTGAAGCAACAACATACTCACCGGCGACTTACCGCTCAGGTAACCCGCTGACTGCTGCTGTTGCTATTCCGATTGGCGATCATGGATTACTGATCGCAGGTGAACACGGTCGTGAGACATATGAGTCATACCTTGTCGATGCTGCACAGGTATTAGCTGGGCATGCGGCGACAGCACTCGACCGTGTCGAGCGAGCTGCGCAGGTTCGTGAGCATGAGCGTCGACTCCAGGCTATTATTGACCGAATCGATGAAGCAATCTTCTTATCAACACCACAGAATCTCGCAAGTGACGACTCAGAACGGGGCATAATCAGTTCAGGATACGCTGATATCTGGGGACGTTCACTTTCGGAGCTACATGAAATCCACAAAGAGGGCTTCTTTGGAACACTCCATCCGGATGATTATGCGTCACATCGTCGCTGGATCGAACAAATTGTCGATGAAATGCAAGCTGGTGACTATGCTGATCGGTACAGCCGCGAGTATCGTATACTTCGCCCCGATGGGTCAGTTCGCTGGATACACTCAGATTATTATCCAACGGAGTGGGATGATAATACGTTACGTGTCGTTGTCGTTGGTCGTGATATCACCGCCCGGCGGCAGCAGCAAAAACGAATCGAGTCGTTCCATGATGCGACAGCAGAACTAACAACTGCGGATAGTGTCAACGATGCAGGTCAGATCGCTGTTGAGGCTGCTGCATCGGTACTTGAGTTACCAGCGACAGCTGTGTATCAGTATAATGATGATACAGGTGCACTTGATCCAATATCCACTGGTCCCGCGGTCCCCGTTTCGGCGGCTGACTCTCTTCAATCGCTCACACCTGCTGAATCGCCCGCATGGGAAACATTCGTCGATGAGACTGTCCAGCGTGTTGAACTTGAAACGACTCCATGTCTTGATGTGGGCACATTCGAAACAGCTGTGATCCTTCCACTTGGGCGCAATGGCGTTCTTGTCGTGTGGCAGTCGGCGGATATTGATCTTGATATCGCGAGTATTCTTGCAGCGACACTCGAAGCAGCACTCAATCGACTTCGTGGCGAGCAACGACTCGAATCACAGCAGGCAGCATTAACTAAACAGACCGAGCGAGCCCGCCGACTTGAGTCGATAGCTGAATTAATACAGCGTGTCGAGGCAGCAATTACCACACAATCATCACGAACAGGCACTCATGAAGCAGTTTGTGACGAACTTGTCGATGTCGATCCATTCAGTGGTGCTTGGGTTTCAACGGCGCCAGTTGGCACCAATCAACTCACTGTCCAGACGGCAGCAGGGATTAACACCGACACAGTTGAACGGTATTTACATGCCGAAGAAGAACTATCAGAGTCTGATGATGTTGATAATAAGACTCAACGCAGTCTGATGGCTGAAAACCACCCGACAATCGAGGCATGGCGGACAAACTCACACGTGACCGTCAGTGGACTTGTCGAAACCGGTCGACAACAAGCCTGGCGACGGGTTCTCCTTCGAGAGGGTATCGGTGCTGTCTGTGCAATTCCAATTTCATATGAGGGAATTACATACGGCGTCCTGACGGTCGTGGCTACCGGTGCTGATGCCTTTGACGACCGGACAGTTGATACGCTTTCACAACTTGGTACCTCAGTTGGATATGCAATTACGGCACTTGAGCGTCAGCGTGCGCTTGAATCTGATGAGACAATTGAATTAGAATTTCGTGGTCATGAGATGGACATGCCGTTTGCTCGTGTTGCCACACAAACTGATGGACGTGTTCGCCACGACCGAACAGTGCGGCGTCAGGATGGGTCTGTGAGTGTGTATTATACGCTTTTTAATGATACTCCAGAAACACTTATTCAGATCGCGAAAGATACGCTTCCCGGCGATATCGATATGGTTGCAAAAAGAGACAATGCAGTCGTCATTGAGCGACAAGGTTCATCATGGTTTGGATCTGTCGTATCCGAATGCGGTGGCATTCTTCGGAAATGTCGCGCTGATGAAGCAGAGACAACACTCATTATTGAGCTTCCACAGGAAACAAATACACGAACGATTGTCGAACGGATACTCGAGGCATTCCCTGGGCTTGAACTCACAGCACAACGTCAGCATCATGAAACAGATTCAACACCAGAGGAGATTCGAAGTCAACTTGAAAACCGGCTCACGGACAGACAACTCGAGGCGATTGAAACCGCTCATACAATGGGATATTTCGATTGGCCACGTGAAAGTAGTGGTGAGGAGGTCGCTGCGGCGCTTGATATTACTCAACCGACGGTAAATAAACATATTCGGCTCGGAGAACGTGGTATTTTCGAGTTGCTATTCGGGAATCCATCGTGACTACCCTGGTTTAGCTCGTCGGAGAAATCCGATATTGTGGATGGAAAGCGCGTCGTAGAAACAGGAAGCTCCACCCTCAAAAAGCCCCGTGCAAGCGGGTGAGTAGGGTGGGGTAGTTCACTTACTTACTCTTGGGGATGTGCTCGAACAACCACTGACCCGTCATCGATTGAGACTGTCAGTCGGTTGCGAATAAGTTGAAATTCTTTACATTCATGTCCATCCGGTCCGACCGTTCGTGTCGTCCTTACGAACCCAGCCGACTCGAGTCTGTTCAACCGACGATAGATAGTGGGTCGAGAAGCATCACAGATAGATGCTATCTCTCGCCCTCGCTTTGCTCCATCACAAAGCGTCATGATGATCCGACGGGCGAACTCATCATCAACGAGTTGGAGATGAGGAGGCGCATCAGCGTCCTCATCCCCATCCTCACAGTCCGTCGTCATCGTCGCTGTAATAGTCTTCGTTATCTCACTGGATGGTTGCTGTTGCTTCTGCATGCCTCTCGAATCATCAGTGTCACGCGCAGTCTCGGTTTGGGATGTGGATCCAGACTCAGATTCGGATTCATCTTTCGTTTGTGCATCAGGTTGAGTTAGAGACGGTGTTGTTGACATCTATCTTTGATATATTCATCTACCCCTGTAGTCGTGGTGTCAACTGTGATTACCCTTTGTGTGATCGGGGGCTATCTATATTGACCGTTTTTATACTACGACAGAGTGTTGATCAAGATAATCAGACAATCCCGGACTGGACTGAGGCTGGAATCGAACACTCAAGCATGTTCCCAAATGCAATCGTTCGCCGTCCGGCGAGTCGTTGAATAAACACCGAACAATCTGTTGGCAGTCGAGACGGTGAGACTGGAACCGAATCAACGAGTTGTCTCATCCGCTGGCGTCGCCGCTGTTCATATTTTGATAGTGCTTTTTCAACCACTTCTGGACCATATGCGAGTTCATCCGCAAGGACCCAGGCGTCTTCACAGCCAAGTGTTGGACATAAGCGGTCTCCCGGAACACCTGATCGTGCACCAGCCCCCACGAGTGCAACACCGTTCATAGCAATTGATACTGGGTGATTATCACTTACCCGTCCATACTGTATATCATGCTGATTCAGTTCATCAAACGGATCCTCAATTGCGTCGAATAGTCTTCCGAACCGTGACTCAAGTTTTGAGACTGCAATCGTTGCCTCCGCTGAGGCATCATTTCGAGCGACGAGTCGAACCCACACATCTTCGGTCCCGACAGGGACAATAAACGCAGCAGCCTGTTCGCTCCATAGCTCAACTGGATGCGTCGGAGCCGGTATCCCCGCTGGCCAATTAAATGACCATGTATGCACATTACCGTATGAACGTTCAGCGTCTATGTTTGTTGCGAGTACATCGCGGTGTTCAGCCACAATCGCGTCAAATCGCTCTGTAATGTCATCATCAAAGTTCGCACACGCTGTCGGATCTGATTCTGATCTTGACTTGGTATGACTCGTTTCAGTGTTCTTTATACCTGTGACTGTATTCACGACCCGATCTGTTGTGTCGACGCGTTCTCGAATGGACCACCCAAAGATATTCTCAAGCTCTGAACGTTCAATCACAATCAACGATGGATCCGCTGACGCCGTCTCAGCAACCTTAGTTACGTTCTCTGCTGAGTTTGTCGCGTCATAATAAATAAGCTCTGTCAGCGTGTTTCCACGACGCTCAATCGGACGCCGAAGCCCAATTCGCTCGAGTAAGTGTAATCCTGGTTTCCAAAATACAACAATCCCTGTTCGGATAGGGTCGGCACCGACACTCGCGAGGAGTGGATCGAGACCGGCTTGCTCAACGAATCCAGCCGTCAGGGTCGCAGTGACGCCGTCACCAGCAATCAGAATCTGTCGATCACGATCACCACCCATACCTGTTCCTGTTCCTGTTTCTGTTCTTGTTGTGGCATCCTTCTGCTCGTGAGATGATTCAGTATTCATTGACATACTGAGCTATCTTGACCGGTAAGTGCTGATTGTCCCCTTGTGTCCTCGAATGGCGCTCGGATAACCGCGCGATACTGTCCGCTCACACTTTCATCCACCGCTCGAAGGGCTGAAACTGTGAGTCTGAGTCTGAGTCTCAGTCTTAGTACACACCAGAGTAATGTCCATACAAGAGTGCATCTGACCTGCTCAAACCGCGTGATTGCAGGATTGTTTGTCACATGTTCACATTCTTTGTGACCGGTATAAATAACACCTGCGCGCTTCTCTCACAGAAACATTCACTCTCATATGGCTCCGATAAACGCTATTGGAGTATCAGAGTGGGTAGATTACGACTGAGATAACAACTACCATGTTAGTGATTACGGATGATTGTCCCATCATGTGGATAACAGCTGTAGGTACTGTGATTTTCTTTTTAAAATTGAAGCGGAGCGCGCAAGCGGGCGTTCCAGATGCAATGTGTCTGGGTGTGGTCTCGGAGAGAAATACTGCATAAAATGCCACCGATTAATAAAGACGACATGCTTCCAACTGGCGGCTCACCGATATGATCGGGATAATCAATATTGATAGCTGTGATAACAGTTCACAAACAGTCAGTATTTCCATCACCATTTGGATGGACTGTATTCATCATCTATGTGATGACGACGAATGCATACCCAACTGGTTCGCTTGACGAATCAGGCGGCCTTGAAACCACGAGTGAAACGATATCCGTGCAAAGTGGAGAGTTGGTTGAACTCCTCGCAGATGAATATGTCTGTGCGCTCCTATGCGCACTTGATTCGGAGCCACAACCGGTCGACACGCTCGTTGAGGCATGTTCAATGTCCCGACCAACCGCATACCGACGACTTGACCGTCTTACTGAGGCGGGCATTGTTGATGCTCGTATCAATCCAATTCCTGATGGTCATCACAAACGAGAATTCTGGCTCGTGCATGATTCATTCGAGATTCAAATTGCCGCCGATGGAATCGATGGGTCGCTCACACATAACACCTGAATCAGTCTGTAACACCGATTGGACTCTGCCCACTGACATTTGAGAAAACGACTGAAGTGACGGGACAGGTTGCATTGTCACAAACATACTTTTTAGTGGTGAACTGCGAATGCAACGAGCGAGAGAAACTGCCGTTTGGAAGATACATGAGAGTTATACCTAGAGCTGATACCCCACGTATCACACTCCAGCATATCGAATAATATCGCTCGTGTATTCTATATATCGATTATTGATACTGCGTTGTCGTTATTTGAACTTGAACCGGAGCGCGCGCACAGGCGTTCCAGATGAAACTGAAACGAGTGTGGGTTCGGAGAGAAACAGTGCTCAGGGTGCCCCGACTGATATACACTCATCTCGTGCACTTCGTAGCTCAGGGTATTAGTAGTCGGATCGCTGAGTAGCTATCAGACTAGTCTGATCTCACAACCACACAAATCATCTTCTGATGGAATCTCAAGAACACGACGCGGACGGCGTCTTTTTCGAGAGCCCAAAGGGGATATCCGGAAAAATGTTATGACTGTGTGGACTGTTCAAGCCATGAGTCGATTCAAGGCTCATCGGAGCAATTAATCTCAAGACCGGATTCACTGAGTTGGTCATGGTTGTTGATACGGTGACTCCCACTCCTGTGATTCAGGTTGTTCGGACCGCAGTGAGTGGCAAACAGTTCATAACTCAAGATCGTTTGTGCATGAGAAACAGATCAACGGCATAACAAAGCGTATCGCCAGTCTGACTGGCAGCGGTACGAGTGTCTCTATTCTAGACACAAACTCCGGATAAGTGGGCTCTCAGCCACCTCGCCCTCATCGGGAAACATCGAATAAGACCGAGAATCACGCGTCCGCTGAACCTCGCGGGTAGAACAGGAGCCAACCGATGACCAACATCGATGCCAACGCGGCAGTGGGTTCATTACTGTGGTGATATGACTCTCAGCATAAGCATAAGCATAAAATTGAGTAATATAGCTCCAGTTGCAGTTCCAATTTACTCGCATCCAAGAAGAAGTCGCCAGCAGTTGAGCAGAGCGTGGTAAATTATACCCATAGCATTTCATTTTCTGTTTCGAATTGAGAAACTCGGCTCCTGAATTATTTATCCTACGTGTATGTAACTGAAATGGCGGTTTGATACCGCCTATAGAATGTGAGTACACTTCCCGCTGTACGCCCTCACCGTTTACCAGAGCGATTGGCTTTCACGCTTTCGTGGAAGCACCTATCACCCCCACCCCTCCTTCTAATGATGACACACGATGATTCTTAATGCGTGAACTCATATGTTCCTGACCCTCAGTGCGATTTAATTGTGCACGTTTAGCTGTCACAGTATTGGCACGGACCTATATTACCACACTCACAGCCGTGACACAGGATGCATTCCAATATTGACTCCCCGATATCTCACAGGGTCACCTGTCCGAGAAGTGCTCATCAGTCATTGGTAATTTGATTTTTATCCGTGCTTGTAGCGGAGCGCGCAAGCGGGCGTTCCAGCTGGACTGAGTCTGCGTGTGGGCTCAGAGTACCACCCACTGGTATGCTGCTATAACCAAATGATAATTGACAGCTATCAAAGACTTATCGTAGCATAGATGCAGTTCAATGACGAACCATGTGTTATGAGTTCTATCGATATCACAGACGAGAAATACTATCTTAACAGGGAGTTATCAGAACTTGCATTCCAACAGCGCGTGCTCTCTGAGGGACTTGATGCCCGTAATCCGCCGCTTGAGCGTGCGCGCTTTCTTGCATTCTTCACAAAAAACACAGATGAGTTTTTTATGAAACGAGTCGGCGGATTAAAGCAACAAATCGAAGCGGGGGTCACAGAGACAACACCAGATGGTCGGACTCCTCATGAGCAATGGACAGAGATCCTCGATGCAGCGCGACCACTCTTTCGTAAGCAAGCTGCCTGCTGGGAGGAAGAAATTAAACCGCAACTCGCGGACGAAGGGATTCAGATTCAAACCCTCGATGAACTTACCGAATCGCAGCAAACGCGACTTCGCGATCATTTCGAAGAATCTGTCTTACCAACGTTAACTCCTCTTGCGTTTGACCCTGCACATCCATTTCCATTCATCTCAAATCTTTCACTGTCGCTTGCTGTTCTCTCTCGTGAAACAACCGATGAAGAACTCACGTTTACCCGGATCAAAATCCCACAGAATCAGCCACGATTCGTTGAAGTTCCTGAAACAGATCATAATTATGTCCTCATTGAGGATGTAATTGAGGCAAATCTTGATCTTCTCCTGCCGAATGTTAATATCGTTGATGTCTCAAAGTTCAAAGTCACTCGTAATGCGGAGGTGCGACGTGATGAGGAGGTCGCTGAGGATCTAATCAATATGATTGAGGAAGTGCTTGAGCAACGACGATTTGCAACAGTTGTCCGCGTTGAAGTCGCAGCTGATATGCCAGAGCAATCAGTATCTGTTCTTAAAAGAGCAACTTGACGTGACCGATGCAGAGGTATTTTATCGTAAAGGACCAATCGATTTCCGCTCACTCTTTGAGCTCACCGAGATCACCCGTCCAGATCTCAAAACTCCATCATGGACGCCACAACCTCATCCTCGGATTATGCGTGGTCCGGGTGTTGACCCTCGTGATGAGCCTGCAGATATCTTTACTGAAATTGAACAAGATGATATTCTCGTTCATCACCCATATCACTCATTTGAGGGCACCGTCCATCATTTTCTAGAGGCTGCTGCGCACGACCCGGATGTCCTTGCAGTGAAGGCTGCAATCTATCGAACAGCAAGCGACTCAAAAGTGATTCAGAGTCTGATTGATGCTGCTGATAATGGTAAGCAAGTCGCGGTCATGGTTGAACTGAAAGCCCGATTTGATGAGCAAAACAATCTTGAATGGGTACGTCGACTTGAAGAGGAGGGTATTCATGTCGCTTATGGAACTGTTGGATTGAAGACCCATACGAAAACCGCGCTGGTCGTTCGCCAAGAGGACGAGGGGGTACAACTGTACTCACATGTTGGGACTGGCAATTATCACTCTGAGACCGCCAAAGGATATGTTGACCTCGGTGTGTTGACCTCGAATCATGATATTGGACAGGATCTGACGAAAGTATTCAATTCCTTTACCGGTCCGACACTGAGTAATCAATTCCGGGAGCTCTTGATTGCTCCTGTGACGATGCGTGAGCGGTTCACCCAGCGCATCCGTCGCGAAGCAGAGCATGCACGTGCTGGGCGTCCTGCTCGTATCGTCGTCAAGATTAATGGACTTGAAGATCCTGAGATTGTTGCTGAATTATATCAGGCATCAATGGCCGGTGTCGATATTGATCTTATTGTCCGGGATATCTGTCGTCTCCGTCCAGGTATTGAGGGCATAAGTGACACGATTACCGTTCATTCTGTTGTTGGTCGATTTCTCGAACACTCGCGGATATTCTACTTTGAAAACGGTGGTGACCCAGTGTGGTATACTGGATCTGCAGACTGGATGACACGTAATCTCGATAATCGTGTTGAAGCGGTCACCCCGGTCGATGCACCACACATTCGTCGACAACTCCGATATATTCTTGCAGTGACACTTACTGACAACCGGCGGCGATGGGTAATGAACAGCGACGGCACGTATGACCAAGTTACACCTGATCCGGACGAATCGGTTCGTGACGCACAAACCATCTTAATGAATGCAACGACCGATGCTGTTGAGTCAGGAAGCGAATTAGGGATATCTATTGAGGAAGGACTCCTTGACCGCACATTATTGATTGAGCCACAGGATAGTATAACATCTTCAGAACAGACAACAGATGGACAACAGGACATCGCTACACAGGACTCATGATCACCGCGTGAACCGCTTCGGGGTCACATCAGTATCAGTATCAATATCATTATATCAATATCAAAGCCCCAGGGCACTCGCCTTGCTCATCTGTCAAAGTAGAATGTAGCTATGCTGAGATGTCGCTGTGTGAAATGGTTATGTACGGATAATTAATTCAGACGCTTCAGAGTCAGTTGAACACCGTTTTGACAGACGCATCATTGACAACGAAATAAGATGATAAGGAGAAACAAGAAGTACCGCGCAATAGAAAGTCAATTTATGGACTGCCCGCGCTGTGGAACAGAGCTCACGACTATCTCTATCGATGGTGGGTCGACAGCGGCGTACTGTGACCATTGCGGGTTTGCAAATATCGAGACGTCGCCAGCATCCGCTGAGCCAGAGTCAGAAACGTGGGATGACGCGATTGAACGCTTCCATGACACTGCTACTGCTGCTGTTGACACCAACACTAATACTGACGTTGAGGAGACACAAGAAAGCCCGAGTGACTCTACGCGTGTTGATGACAACTTAGATATGACCACTGATTCTGATTCTCGCTCTCATCTAGATTCAGACGGAATCTCTGAGGATACGAACGATGCCAGTGAGAGTGAGACAAATAATCACACCGATTCCACATCCAATAATTGACCCCAGACCCTGGAAGTTCGATAATTGCTGAGACAGATTCGTCTATGAAACCAACAACCGCGTGGCAGTCTCGCAATTCAGGGTGCAGATATGAACGCGAGCTGGCGACTGATGACTGATTGCTGAGTCGTGTCACACAAGACAATACACCATCATCTTCTGAAAGCACAGTTCAATGAGTTGGAAACATTGCGGCTCTGTGAGAAAGCGATGCGAACCGCTGGGTCAGATGGGGTCGTTCACAGAAACCAACTCAGCGCTAAAGACTGTGTATCGGAACATCAAATAAACACTCGGTGCTCCCCATACTGCGGTGATGAGGTACAGAGATACAGCCCGTGTGAGTCGCGATTTGAGGCGCTTCACGTCCACGACTACGCCGACGCTGACAACGTTCTCTGCACAGACACGGACGAACTGATTAGATTCGATTATCTGGTCGCCAACTCAGATTGATATCACTCTCAGAGTGGATCCAATCACTCAGAGGAGGGCGATGGCTGACTCACGGTTGAACTATCAGACTCTTCTTCAGACCTCGCAGCGACAAGTGCTCCTCGGGCGACACTGTATAATGGATCATCAGGACTTTGTACATCGCTAATAGAGAACGGAATTGACACATCACGAAGATGCTTATCGAATAGATCCTCAAAGCCGTCCGGATTCGAAGTTCCTCCCGTCACAACGACAGGCACATCTAGATTCTCTTCAACATCTTCTTCATCAACCTCTTCAGCAATTCTGCCGATGACATAATCGAGCATGTTCTCATAGTAGATTGAGAGCGCTCCTTCAACGCCACCAACATCAGTCGTGAAATCAAGTGTAAAGTCGTCCTCTTTGATCGATGTTACCTTATCGACTGGTGTCCCTGTTGCTTGTGCGGCTTGTTGATCAACCCAGTCGCCCCCACGGGCAACAGAGAATTTCATTACAGGCACAGCATAGTATGATAAGCAAATATTCGTCATCCCAGCACCGAATGACACACCAAGTCCAGTAAAATTGTTTTGGGCGAGTTCACTGTAAATAACAGCCATTCCCTCATTAATCGGCTCTGGATCATATCCCATATCCGAGATCATCGACTCAAGCGTCTTTTGATGATAGAGTGTTGAGACATCTGAATCGATTGGGTCCGCTGGTGAGGAGAAAAACAGCTTCTCGTCTGGGGCTGATGGATCACCAACCACCTGTTCAGTGATTAATTTGATCATCGGAATCGCCGATGACTCATCACTTGAGAGGATTCCAACCTCCATTGGTCTGCGCGTTTCTTTATTAAATATGTTCGCGAAGTTGAGAGCGTCGTCGCCGACAACGTACACCTTGTCATCCTTCCGGATATGAAGTACCTGACTCCGCGACAGCATCTGTTCTGCCATGTCGCTGTATTCGATCTCAACAAATGAGTTGCGCTGCTGAACGAACTTTGTCCCGTCGTCCTCAGGTTCAGCAGACAAAATATTCATTGTACCGACATCTAGGCCTTTGGCCATATCACTAACTCAGAAGGAATGGATAAAAATCTTCACCGTTTCCCCTCAGATTGAGGGCTGCTCAGATATGTTCATTCAGCTAGCACTCTCAGTGTGTACTGGTGATATCACTCACAACTGTTGAGAATCGCGGTGAGTATTGCTGAATACTTCTCTCAGCGACTCACTTTCACCGAATGAGTGACTGAATGAATCGTCGGATTCGCTCAATTGGACCTTGATTCGCCGGTTTAAGTGGTGATGGTTTAATCGGTCCGTCGTACTCTGTATCCGAGTGTGACTCAGCTTCATTCTCACCGACCGTATCCGCTGACTCATCAAGATTCGCTCGGAGGTCTGCAAGTGCTGTTGCCTGCTCAGAGGTATCTGATCCGCTTTCGGTCTTCCGCTTATCACCCCGAAGACCCTGTAATCCCTCGACGGCATCATCAACACTCCCGCCGCGGGATTCTTTTACTCCCGCTTTTGTGACGTTGCGCGCATCATACTCATCCTCGTTAGCTGTAAATTGGAGTGTTTGACCATCATCACGTTCAACACCACCCCAGTTGAGTTCGGCAGCCGCCATTGCACTCTCGATTTGTCGTTCGACGCGCTCATCAGAAATCTCCTCGGAGTCACTTGCCGTGTCCGTGTCAGTCTCATTTTCAGTTCCATCTGCTGTTGACTCCTGTGCGGTCGTTGCATTTGCTACCATCTCAATTCGATATCCAGAGAGGGCTGTCCCAGCGGCTGTTAATACAATAATCGCGCCAATTGCGTAAACACTAACGATGAGACTACTATTTTGATTCCACGCTGTCGCTCGTGGATATACAGCAACAAACTGTGCGGTTGCAAGAAAACATGCAACGACGCCACCGGTCCCAATGAGATCAACGCGCCGCGAGACCGGCAATAAGACCGCCGTTGAGAGCAAGACAATCGGGATTCCACTTGCGCCAGCTGTCACAGCAATCTCTCTGAAGACGTATTTAATTGGCTCGACATTTGAGTATGTCGTGCTCCACAGGAATGCGACGATTGACACGAGGACCAATCCGACACCAATAAAGAACAGGCCGAATCCAAGATATACCTCGCGCCGATCCTCAATCGGTCCGATAAATTGCCGGTATATCTTCCGAAAGATTGCGCCTGGATCCTCTTGCTGCATATCTACATCGACCGCGAGAAAAGCTAAATATCTTCGCCTCATCGCGCGTGACCTCTACGGGTACTGAGTATAATTGTCTGACAGATGTCTGACGATCCTCTCATGTGACCGCCGCAAACGCACTCGCGCGCACTCACCACATTGTCACTCACTCGCGATGGTTTCAACATTATATATGAAAGGGTGGAGTTCAGTTGTGCATAAGTTATAATTATGATAATGATATCGAGAAAATATACTTCTGGTATATATTATACGTTTTGAGCGTTACTTCCCTGATTGAACAGATCACACGTGCATATATTTTTCAGCCAGCTATCGTCTATCCAACCCAGGTTGTCGCAAACGCATCGAAAAAGTCCTGATCTGTCGGGACAAACGCATGGGTTATGCGCAGTCGCTGTGCTCGAGCTTCGACATCATCGATAAACCCATCAATACGATTGCGATACTGTTCAAGAAGCCGCCCGCCAAAATATGTTCGTTGACTCACGTCGGATTCAATCCCTTCAAAGATTGTATCACCAGCCGGGTCGGGATCAACCTCTCCCGGGGCGAGTAACTGAATGAGAATTACATCATTTTGTGCAACTGATGCGAGCCCGCTCTCAAGTGCATCAAGATCGCCTAGACAGTCCGTGATAATCACAACAAGTGATCGTGAGTTGATTAATCCAACATATGATTCCAACGCCGCGGCGAAATCAGTCTGTCCGCTTGGCGTTGTTTTATTGATTCGATCGATCAATCCGAGCACCTCTCCACGTGTTGATGTTCCAGCGTCAAGTCGTTCGGGTCGATCCTGGAAGATAGAGAATTTAAACTTATCGTGAGCCTCAGCGGTAAGATGTGCATATCCCAGCCCAAGTTTGGCGCCAAATTCAAATTTATGTGTATCTATCTCTTTCCTCCCGTAGTCCATCGATGCACTTGCATCAACAAGGATGTGAACTGTCAGGCTTCTTTCTTCCTCAAATTGCTTGATATAGTACTCTCCTGTTCGTCCATATAGTCGCCAATCAATGAGCCGCGTATCATCACCCGGTGAATACCGCCGATAATCACTAAATGTGAGTCCCTCACCAACATCCGGTGATTCCTGTTCTCCACGCTGAATCCCTGTCGCTTCCTGCTCAAGACTCGCGTCAAACCGGTCGACCTCTTCAAGAAATATCGGGTCAATCACGTATATTCGGTAAGTAGATTATCAATAACGTCATCGGTTGACATGCCCTCGCGCTCAGCACGGAAATCAAGCAGAATTCGATGGCGTAACACTGGGCGTGCCATCGTCGCAACATCGTCCCATGAAACATAGTTACGACCTTGGAGAAATGCCCGCGCTTTTGCAGTACGGATGAGTCCCATACTGGCACGTGGACTTGCCCCAAAGTCCACATCATTTGCAGTCCGTGTCGCTCTGACAAGCTTAATTGCCTGATCACGAACATCATCCGCAACAGGCACCTCCCGAACGAGCGACTGTATTGTTGAAAGTTCATCACGCGTCAGCACACGGTCAACGGGTGGAACAGATTCACCCTCTGCATACAGCGTCACGATATCGCGCTCCTCACCTGCAGACGGATAGTCTAAGATGAGCTTTAATAAAAATCGGTCAGTCTGCGCCTCTGGGAGTGGATATGTTCCTTCTTGATCAACTGGGTTCTGAGTTGCAAGCACAAAAAACGGTCGTGGTAAATCATATGTCTCACCGGCTGCTGTCACTTGCTTCTCCTGCATCGCCTCAAGCAATGCTGCTTGCGTCTTCGGCGTTGCCCGGTTAATCTCGTCCGCAAGAACAACATTCGCAAAGATAGGTCCACGCTCGAAGACGAACTCGCGCTCACCGCCTGCTTCACGAATTATCTCTGTTCCAGTGATATCTGATGGCATCAAATCTGGTGTGTTCTGCACGCGTGAGAAATCCAAATCAGTGACGTCGGCAACTGTCCGGACCATTGTTGTCTTCCCAAGACCTGGATTGCTCTCAAGAAGCGCATTCCCATCTGCGAGAATACAAACGAGAAGTTGTTCAACGATCGTTTTTTGTCCAATAATCCGTTTACTAACTTCCTCACGAACACGAGCAAGACGATCCTGTAACGCGTCGATATCGACATTAATGTTAGCCTCACTCATCGGTCTGAATATTTACTATTTCTATCACGCTTACTAATCATATTGACGTTGGTTCTGGTGTTGACATGAGTTATGATTATGACCGCGACTGTGATTGTAATCATGATCATGATTCTAACTATGATTCACTCCATCTCATGGATTCATCTGTTTATTCCATCACGCTCAAAAGTGAGATAATTGATAAATGCATGCACATGCCAATGATGCTTAATAAATCTATCATCTAATTACAGGGGTGAATCGTCTCGGGGTAATATTTATTCCCTGACCCCGAGATTCCCACCTTCGTCTTGATAATACGCTTTGCGGGGGTTGAATAGATATCCGTAGGAAGCGCAGTCTCCATAGCAGTCATTGGCAATAGAACCAGTGTTTGTCTCCGAACCCACACGCAGACTGATTTTAGCTGGAACGCCCGGTTGCGCGTTTCGCTTCGGAAAATTATATTACCAACACTGACAGACACAGATGTGGAGTTGGGTCATCCTACTCTCACCTGATCCAACACGGTTTAGACTCATCATCATGTTTCCATCACGATCGCAGTCGAACCCACACGACGGACAGGAGTGTTCACTGACCCAGATGGGCTTGGCTGTCTTCACACCGCGCAACGCACACTCCTCCGTACTGCTCCGCGTCTCAACCTGCTTGAACTGACGACCTCTAGATCAACGGCGTCTTCGAGCAAAAAGATCGGATAAACTCACAGTATCAATATCGCTACGCTGTATCCTGCGTGGTGTGAGCGTTCTGTAGAGATAGTAAGCATATCCCTCATGGTTTACAGTGGTCGCGAGGCGAAAACCCAGCTTGAGCCGTTGGGACGCACCCTGTGAGGGAGCGCACTGGAAGTGGGACGAGCATGACTGGACACTCAGCGGTTTTGAGGAACGGTCGGGCTCAGCTACCCAAACCAGTGTTAACGAACCGTAAGTTCACAACGGGGGTAATCGACTGACTGGATTACCGACAAGGAAATCCCACGCTTGCAGGGGTGAGAGGAAGTCAAATCCAACCTCGGGGCGTTCTGCAACGTATCTGTTCGATAGATGAGCGGAGGGATGGATTCGAGAGACTTCCTCTACTCTAAGAAGGTTACAAACAAACCAGATCGCGTGTCCTCTAATGATTCTCACACTCATGAGTAACCACGTAACAGTCGTTGTCACTCTGAGCACCGTTTCTCTTTGAACTCACACTCATTTCGTCTGGAATGTCTGTGTGCGTGTTCCGCTATAACTTCGACTCACAACACGTACACTCCCAACAACTGATAAGCACGGTTGAATACAGAGGATATCCAATTTACAAACTGTTCACGGCGAATGCCACGGGGCTTTGATATGACCCCAGGGCGGCTCACCTTTGAGGTGATGCTGTCGTATCACTTTGATCAGTATTTTCTCGAATTGCGAGATTGTACTCTCTAATAAGTGCTGCATTCTGGACAGCCTCATCACTATCAAACGCGGCTTGTTGAGTCTGGACATCTTCGGCACTAAACCCACTGTTTGTGTATGCAGTCGGTGAGTCACGATCACCGCCGTCTCCACCATCGGACCCACTCGTCGAAATAGTTGCATTCTGCGTTTGCTGCCCCTCACGAACACTCGTTTCATCACCAAGGATTGAGGATCCATTCTTTAATCCAGAGTATTCAGTCTCCTCACGATCACCAGCAACAGTTACTGTTGAGTCTGCTCCAAATTCATCAAGTGATAAATCAACGACTGCCAACTGCACTGTTGCCCCGCTGAGAACCACGAGAATAACGACAGCCGTCGCAACTCGCCGAAGGTTGATTAACCCAAGACTTGAGGCTTGATTAAGTCCTTTAAGAACATTATCATATAATCGCTTGACAATTGCTGATTGTCGATTGGCTTCAGTTGCGTCACGAGCGGTCCGCAAGGATTCCTGCAGTGATGGATTCGCGGCTGCAAACTGATCAATCAAGGGACGTCGAATTCGAATCCCGACCTCAATAGGAATAATGATTAATCCGATACCAACTCCAAGTACTGCTCCAGTCGCGATAGTTGGTTCTGTAACTGCGATTCCAGCGATATCTTGAATTACTGTCACGATTCCTGATGGTACCGGAACACGGGCTGGCACCCCTGACGGAATCCCCACAAACAGTGAAATGGCATTTACAAGAAGCGTCGCAATAGCAGCGTCGACAATTGCATAAATAACTGCGATTTTGAGCCCTTCCTTGCGAATCTCAGCGAGTGCACGCTTGATCTGTTGTTGCTGGGTCTCTATGCCACCGCCAGGACGATCGTCGGTTGCCACATCAGTGGTCTCTGTATCTAAATTATCACTCACCCCACCAGTGAGCGCATTAGCGTCTGTATTTACAGTTTCATCCGCTTTTTTATCACCAGTCGCTTGCGCCGAGGTTTCTGTATCGACACTGTCATGAGGACTTTCATCGATTCCGAACGGATCGGAGTCGAAGTGCGCTGACTCAGGATCACCATCGTGATTCTCATTTTCATCTGTGTGTTGATCTTCATCAGCAGGTGGGTCGTTGTCGTCTGTCATGTAATCAATAAATCCGTATTAGATGGTTCGTGTGTTTGCTGATTTGTGCAATGTAGTATTCATACTATCTGATCATCACCGACAAGCAGGTGGCTTATCGCCCTCAATAGCACTACAGGCGTCATTAAGCCGGTCTCTGAGGAGGTCATTTTCATTTTCAAGTTGTTCATTTTCACTTTCGAGACTCGAGACCTCACTTTCAAGATCTGATACCTGTCCTTCAAGATTTGACACCTCGTTTCGCAGATCCTCAGCTTCCGATTGCAGATCATCGACTTCGGATCGGAGGTTTTGATTGACTGACTGGAGGTTTTGGACCTCTGATTCCAGTGAATTAGCTCGACGCTCTGCGGCTTGGAGGTCTTGTTTTGTGTTTGCGAGTTCAGTTTGTGTCTCCGATAACTGCTGTTCGGTTTGTTGAAGATTTCCAGATACCTGTGACACATCGCCACGAGCTGTTTCTAACGACTCATTTAATTCTTGCATTCGTTCTCTTGCCTGCTCCAGATCCGATCGAGCCTCCTTGAGATCGCTTCGGAGCTGTTCGTTCTGTGATTGAAGCTGACTGTTCCGTGTATCAAGCCCCTCGACTGATTCCTGATAAAACAGTGTTGCCCCAGCAGTACCAGCAATGGTCAGACACAGTATGATAACTAATCCAAAATTAATTGACCGACCAATTATGCTCATGTAAGTCCACTCTCCTGGCGGGTACGACCCTGGTATACTTGAACCCGCCGAATTACCACTTCAGTGACAAATATAACGAGTCCGAGAATGGCAAATACCCACCCCCATTGCTGTTCGACATCACGAACCCGGGTTGATTGTTGTCTTGCGAATTCCGCAATTTCAGCGGTATCACTCGGCTCAAATTGACGACCATTTGTCGCTCTCACTGCCTCACGTAAGGCTGGTGCCGTTCCAAATCCGGCATATTCGGCAGGATAATTTGCAGCATATGTTGCTCCGCTAATTTCTTTGAACCCTTCTGTTTCGGGTGTGACACTTGCACGGTAGACACCATCACGAACCGCACGGAACGAGACTGACGTATTTGCCGGTGGGGTATCCCCACGATATGTGATTGTCGCTGGTGATCCAACACGAGTGTCCTCAGCACCAGTCACTCCTGTTGTCTTTCGCTCTGGATTTCCAATCGCATAATTAACTGATTTGGTGACGAGTAATGAGTCTGGCTCGTTGAGAAGTCCACCAAGACCACCACCCGACTGATACGCTGTGATGGTCGCAACACGTCCGAGTCCGTACCGCCATGCGGCAACTGCTGGGTCTCCATTTGAGCCAGCAACAAGGAATGTTCCTCCAGGGCGAACAGATACATCATTGACCTGATCAGGCGTCGCTGTCACCTCAGCGCCACTTGTAATGAAATGCCCTGAATCAACGATTGTTAATCCCTCTCCCTCGAATTGCCGACCGCTCCCACCGAATAAAATTCGAAGACGGTCGGTCTCATTTGCTTGGAAGTACGTTCCACCAGAGATATCAGCAATCTGCTCAAGTAATGGTTCATTCACGCGCTGTCCTGCACCAACAGTAATCACGCGCACTCCTCGTCTTCCAAGTGACTCCGCAACGACTGTTGCCCGGCTCCGAGCGTCAACGCCATCGCTGATGAGGATGACCGTCCCGCGCTGTCCATCAAGCATCTCCTCTGCACCACGGAGCCCATTCGCGATATTTGTCCCACCGCCAGCACGGAGTTGTCGAATCCGTTGGCGTGTGGTATCACGATTTTCAGTAAGCTGTTCGAGTCCAACCACCTGGTATGCCTGTCGATTGAACCCCACAACCCCAACGCTCGTTGAGTCACCCAACTGACCGAGTGCATTGAGTGCAACTGCTTTTTGAATCTGCATCCCACTTCCGGTACTTCCAGAGACATCGATCGCGAGGATGACACGTGCACTTCCTGGCGTTCCTTCACCGACCTGAACTGGCAGGATTGTGCCAATTGATGATGAATCATATCCTCCCCCTTCGAAGCCATTTGGACCTCCGACCATGAGAAGTCCATTTCCATCGATAACAAATCGCTGAAGTCGTTCAATATCTCCAAGCTCATCTGCTGCCGTATTCTGGACGACAACTGCATAGTAGGGGTCCAGCGTCTCAGGGACTGATCTTGCCGTTTCAACGGTATACAACTGCTGGAGATATGACTGCAGCGGATAGTTTTGTTGTGACACGTATAATATGGTTGGCTTCTCAACAACACGGATTGTTGATCGAGCGATGTCATTCCGTGTGTATGTATCGTCGCTTTCGATTGTCGCAGTAACTCTGTGCGCACCGACTGACTCAAACGTATGTCTCACAGGAATACGTCCAGTTCCGTTATCGAGCGTCTCCTCTGTAACCTGCTCACCATCAATACTCACCGTCACTGTCACTGGATCAGTTGCTTCCACACCGCGGACCCTCGTGAGAATTTGACTTTCGACACCAACACTTGTTTTCGAGGGACCGGTGAGTGTTAGATATCGCTCAGTTTGCGTCGGATCAAAGCTTACAGTGCTGATGGTTGCATCTATCGACCGTGCAAACTCCGCTGTCGCTGATAACGACTGTCCACCGGTTGTCTGCCCATCAGAGACAACGACTACTGACCCGTTTTCTTGGAGATTCGCAGCAATTCCATCCCCAATCGGTGAACGCTCTCCGCGAGCAATTGTTGAGACAGTCGCTGGAATTCCTTCAGCCTCGATCCCTTCAATTAACTCCTCGGTTTGGTTTGGACCGACAGCAGTGCTATTCGAACGATCAACAAGTACAGAAACAGATGGATCGCCTGTGGTCTCCATCGTGATGACAGTGAACGGACCAGTCGCTGCAAGAATAAGTAGTGAAATAATAACAATTCGTGAGACAGCAAAGAGTCGTCGACTTCGGGCTGACGCGGTCCCTGACGCACGATATCGAACAAATCCGATGATAACTGCAATTGCAATCGGTAAGGCAATCAGTGCGAGTGGGCGTTCGAGTCCAACGACGATATCACCGAATGCCGTTCGAACAGCGAGCGGGGAGGCGTGAGTCAGCAGAGTAATATCTACAACCACTATAGATCACCCCGCCGTCGGAGAAGCGCGATTTCTCCAATAACAATGGTAGCTCCAACGAGAGTAACTATCCACCCAAGTGGACGGGGAACACGTGTTTCTCTTTCACGCGTTTGAGCATCGACCTCTGATGATTGTTCATCAAGTGATTCAACTGCCACTGCCGACTCAGTCGCACTATACAAAGAGACACCACGCTGAGATCCACCAACGGTATAAAATCCGGTCTGATCGAGTGAAATCACCTGCCCCTCGATTACTTCGCCATCCGGTGTCTCAACTGTCGTCACGTTCTCGAACTGTAACTGTGACCCCGTCTGTTGATTAAGTGTCGATAATGGCTCACGACCGGCAAGATAAAAGATAGCTCGCTTCCAGAAGACCGGGTATTGGTAATTAAATCGAAATGGATCACTGTCGACAACGCTTCCATAATACAGCACTCGTCCGTTTGCCCGTCTGTCTGTTGCAAGGATTGGGGTTCCATCTGTTGTTGCAAGAAGCGATTGCCCTCCGGTTAGTGAGCCAGTTAGGTACGTTTCCGGTGGCGTGAATCCAATTCCCTGTGTGAGCTCACTTTGCTGTGGTCGGTCAAGAGCTGGATTTGATGCTGTTCCCTGTGGGTCAATTAAGAGAAGATCACGATATGCTGCCGGTGGCGACTGCTGTGCGATGACACCGACCCCACCACCATTGGCGAGGACATCACGCCCCGCTTCGACATTTCCGTCAAGAAGACGCTCTGATTCAAGATCGCTATACAGAATTACATCATAATTACCCTGAACCGCTGTCGGTGGCTGCGCGACTGTCAGTGATACTTCCTCAATTACAGATAATGCCGTCGTAAGATAGCTATTCGGATCATTGCTCAATAATAAGACGTTCACGCGCTGGTCTGATGGCGCAGCGATGTACGCGACATCATCAACCGAGAGGTCATCGCTTGGCGTGAGTTGAGCGCGACCACCACCAGCGGGAACTGGAAGCGTCACTCGCTGTATACTCCCCGGAGAAAGTCGCAACGATGTCTGTGCTGACCCGAGTGTAATCGTGCGTGTCACTTCTCTGTCGGCAAAGTTCTGTACAGTTACTGTCACATTTGATCGACTGAACGATCGTGCGGTGATGCCGACGTTTGATCCTCCACGATCAAACTGCTGAAGTGACACCTGTACGCCACGCGCTCGCGCTGACTGCACAGCCTGGCGCCAGCGGTCACCGGCGAAGTCGCTGAATATAGCAATCCGTGCATTCTCTCCCGCAATCGCAGTTGCGCGCGAGATTGCTGCATTGAGATTTCCAGGCGCATCAGTCGGGCGTAACTCTGCCAGTGTTGTTTGTACCTCCGATGCGCCGCCAGATCGGAGGACAACAGATGACTCGGATCCGGCGAAAACCACGGAATTAATGCTACTTGTTGTTTCTCCTGCAGCGGCTATTGCAGCCGCAAATCGTGTTCCATCACTGGTGTCCACCTGCATACTCGCACTGCCGTCAATGACGAGTATCGTCTCAGAAACAGTCTGTGACTCTGCAACGGAGATGTACGGTCCAGCGACTGATACTGCGAGCAGGATAACGACGAGAATTTGCAGTAATAATAATAGATTCTGCTTGAGTCGGTCAAATAGCGGTCGTGAGGCATCTTGTTGTGTCTCTTCGAATAACAACTCAACCGTTGGTAACTCAACACGACGTGGGTCGGGCTGAATAAAATAGACAATGAGAATTGGGATGAGTGCTGCGAGCGCCACGACCCCGATAGGCGCAAGAAAAACATCCGAAAGTACCATACTCTGGTTCACGGAATCCGGCGGTATGCCTCTTTCGTCACCGACTTATCAGTTATTGATAATTTGTTGTTATTATTCGAAGTTGTAGCGGAACACGCACGCGAACACTCCAGATGAAATGAGAGTGTGGGTTCAGATATAACCAGGGTTCAGATTGCCAACAACTGTGATGAGGATTGACTCAATTATACCCCTATAATCATATGATCAATGGATGATATATCAAATATCTAGAACATCACACACGCCAGTCAATGTCTCGACTGTGAGATGAGGATCGGGGCCGAACGGCTCAGACGGGGTCGCTTTCCGATTGACCCAGACTGCCTGTGCGCCAGCATGCACAGCGCCGACAACATCAAACCATCCCGCGGTGACATGGGCAATTTCATCAATCGGCGTGCCAGTCCGTGCTGCACCATGTTGATATAGTTCCGCAGCAGGCTTGAATGTCGATACCTCTGCGGCGCTAATTGTATCGGCGATAACGTCCCCAATCCCGGTGTGTTCAACCATTGTCGATAACATCTCAGGGTTTCCATTCGACAGAACATAACAGTCGTACCCAGCCGTATCAAGTCGGTCAATACTCTCACGTACGTCATCGAAAACATCGAGTTCATGATACACAGCAAGAACCTCATCGCGCTCACTCGGTGATAATCCAACATCATGTGCATCAAGTGCATACTGCAGCGCATCTCGATTCATCTCATAAAATGGCTGATATGCATCAATCTGATTTGCGACAAAGGTGTACGCAAGCGAGCGTGATCGCCACAGTCGCGAGATTGGTCTTGGATTTTCAACACGCTTTTTGAGCGCTTGCTCAGCCGCCTCAACATCAACAAGTGTACTATACGAATCGAATGTAACCGTTTGAACACGGTCGGGGTCGAAATCCGCTGACATCATCTATATACTCACAGGCATATCGAAAGAGGCTGGTGGCACTGTTCAATTATGCTGTCTTTTCATGTGTCATATGTTTAATAACGCGTCAATATATTTGTATCTCTATGCGCATTCGTATCGTATTCGCACCGGTTACCCGTGATATCTAATATCATTTCATTTATGATCGTCTGAGTGTCCGTCTACAAGAAGAGTATATATCGGTTGTCAGTTATTGGTAGTTCGACTTTTATCCATAGTCACAGCGGAACGCGCATCCAGGCGTTCCGGATAAAAATGAGTGTGCGTGTGGGTTCAGAGAGAAACAGTGCTCAAAGTGCCACTGACTGGTATCGTATCAGCCACTGAGATGGACTCAACGACTACGATGAAAACGCTGCGTGAACTCACCCCGGGGTCACATCAGCATCAAAGCCCCGAAGCAGTCGCCTCGAACCGCCTGTGCAAGGACACCTATAGGAACTATACGCCGAACAGGCGCAATCCCACTGAGGCTGCGGATACGCGCCCTCACAGTGGGGGATCCTGAACGGTTTTGTTGGACAGAGGTATACATTAGTGTCGGCACATCGGTTCTGACCCCGATGGAGTCGAGTGTCCGACAGGTGGCGGTTCGAGTATGAGTGTCCGCCCACGTTGGAAACAGGGTCTGTGTGGGAATCAAACAACAAGCATCGGGCTCTCGTCACCAATGCAAGTAACTCCGAGTCTGGTGACCCCAACGACTGACCGAAGCTCTTGTGATACAAACAACACAAGCTCCCTGCTTCAGTTAAAGAGAGAACTCCCGGGGCGCGGGGATTTGGCACTCCCTAGAGATTGCCCAGTGACCGGCCACACATCGATTCCAACGGTGTCCTGGCTTGGCTTTGGGAGTCTGCGAACACAAACCCAAAGTTGAACCTGACACTCCCGCTCCCAACCAAGCGAAGCGGAGCAGAGCGGTGCCGTGGGATTCCTTTCGGCTTGAGACCCAGGAGGATGTCAAATTCACGGAGTCTGTGACCGCTGGGTCGTCTCCCATCGCGGAAATACACTGTGTGCGGTGAACAACTTCGAGGTGGCGTCTTCTTCCTCAATACGTAACGCAGGTCGAAGACCGAGCAGCGCAGTAAGGTGGGGTCATTGATTACTTATTCAATTCTTATGCAAGCCGGGTCTGTCGCCATGATTCGAGATCAGGCGTTTGATTGAACGTGTAGATGTGAATGCCGCGGATATTATAATACTCATCTTCGACATACGGAGAGAGTCCATCAATAAGTTCATCAGGTTCATATACACCCCGTGAACCGATGAGTTGTCGAACAAACTCGAAGATGCCCGTCGTCTTTCGAAGGAATTTGATTGAGTCACCAACCCCAACTTTCTGCGAGATTTGAAGCAGTTTTTGATAATTCATCACACCGGGAATTCCAACCTCAATCGGGAGGTCAACGCCGCGCTCGCGAACAGACTCAACCCACTCAAGAATCGTCTCTGGATCATAACACAATTGTGTTACAATGTATGTCGCATACGGTGCCTTTCGGTCCATCACAGTTATGAGTTCATCCTCGTCAATGAAGTCATGTCCTTCGGGATAACCTGTGATTCCAATATCCTCGAATGAATATGGTAGCTCATCAAGTACCTCCAGCAGGTCATATGCAGACGTGAACTCACCAGCGGGTTCCTCTCTGTCACCACCTGGAATAAAGAGATCGGTAACACCGGCATCACTGAGTCGCTCAGCAATTGATGCGAGCTGTGCTTCATCCTCGACATATCGTGCAGCAATGTGTGGGACAACTTCGTACCCTTGCGCTGCTGCCTCTTCTGCGCGCTCAACGGTCTGTTCAATCCCTAGCTGTGGCGATGTCGTAATTGCAATGCTTGATCCGGCTGGTAATGACTCCAATTCATCATTGAAACTGTCGAACGGCATCAACTCGAACCGTGCTCCTCTCAGGAGATTGCTTACGCCATCTTGATCGACGGCGCTTTGCGCTCCAAGTGCCATGTTTATCATGAATTGTATACACTCGTATTTTGCTCTATGGGTGAGTTTACCAACCCGTTTATAAGCCCAAAACTTTGCGGGGCTCAATATCCAACCCAGCACAGTTGAGCTGCAGGTGCTGATGCTGGTGTCGATGCTGGCGCTCAGTGGGTATTCTCGCGTGAGGCGACAGATATAGACTCTTAGACGACTCGGTGTGGATATTTCATTTACTGGTATCAACACCGACTGCGCTGACTCCAGAAGAGCTTCCAGAGCATGTATGTGTGGACGTTTCTGAGTCTGATCGTGTCTGCGCACATTGTTGAATCCGTGCTGCAATCGCCTCATAGCTTACACCACGATCAGGGTCAGGTCCGCCTGATAACCGCCTCAGAACAAGATCGAGAATATCTAATTGATCAAGTAAGTCCCGTGTCTGTCTGTACTCGATTCCAAGTCGTCGCTGTACCTCATATACTGTTCGTGCACCAACAACTGCATCAACAATATCACTAATCTCAAGATCACTCGGAAGCCCGGCACCGTCTGTGACAAGTTGTTCATCTGGGATGGACAGTGTCTCAATAGTGCTCCCTGGGACACCTGAGCGTGCTGTATGTGCTTGTGTCTGCGGTGTCTGGGTCTGGATATCAGTATCCACGTCGACATCTGCAGCATCAGCAGTAGCTATCTCATCACCCGAGTCGGCGCTCACACTAGCCGACGTGCGCGTACTGGCGCTGGTACTATGAGTGGTAGTGTTGGTATTCGTGCGTTTATGTCCGATCTGTCCAATATTATCCGGCGTCGGTTCACTTTCGATGACTTTATTATCGGATTCTGTCTGTGTTTGTGTTTCTGCTTCTGCTTCTGTCTCCTCATCGTCACTACTATCGTCTGTATTATCATACCGCGTTGGTGAGTGAACACCCGCTTCAATCATGTACCGTCGGACGGTCTCACCTGCAACATCAAGCTCAATTCGATCACTCATCTCGGAGAAAGTATCACACATCTCATACAACCGCTGAAGATATGTCTCATCTTCATATGGGGGAACCGAGTCATCACGAACCTGTGATAGCTCACTTTCGACTGTGTCGCCGCTATTGTCCGTCTGACACTCATCGGTGTCTGAAGTCGTTGTTGAACTATCAGCTGAATGTATCGTTGTGTCTGAGGATGTTACTGATCCACCGAACACACCCTCAGGTGATGGTGGTGAGCGCGCTGATTCCGATGATTGCCAACTCATGTCCCTTTCTTGCGTGCTATCGTTGCTTGGGTCATCTTTCTCACCGCGCTCACTCAGATGAGATTTAATTGCATCGGACGCATCAGGTGTGGAATACATATCTGCGCAATTTTGCCCAATCGTCACCTCAATACGCATGATAACTTCTCCATCTAACACTTCTGCGCCAATTGGTTGTATCCCCACTGGGATATCAGTCTCTGGAGATTGTATCGATGGAACTGTATATGATACACATACACGGTTATCTGTTAGCTCAGCTGTAACTGGGGTAAAATCGATAGTTCGTTCACACTCAACGTTAACGTCGGCATCAGTATCTGCATCATCAGCATCTATCGACTGCAACTGCGGCGACAGCGGCATAGATATTGTTGCAGTCAACAGTTCAGCCCCTGTTTCAGATTTTGTCGTTGATGTCGTCGCCTCAACCTGTCGGACGGTATTCCCGTCAGACTCAAACTGTTCAATCACACGTGAGAGGGCGTCGAACGATGACTGCAACTTTGTCGACATGTATAAATTGTATCATACTGTGTGAGCCCCTAACAGTGTGTGATAAAATATGAGGGTATTCAAGTATCTACACGTGCAGTGCGCTCGATAGGTGTTGCAACGCTTGCAACGCGTTCACCGGCAAAGACTGTCCCACCGTGGGATAATGAATAAATCACACCTGGTTTCGGTGTGGCGATTGTTGCTTTTTCCTCGAATGTCGTCGGGTCATAAACAACACCGAGTGTCTCGCCATCGGTCACTTCTGACCCGACAGTGCAGTTGGCTGCTGGCTCAAATAAACCAGATGCCGGTGTGACCGAGACTGGAATGTCATCTCTAAGCTGATGTTGTGTCGGTGGCTCTGGGAGTTGGTTAGCTAACACGCCTGAGGCAGTCAGCATCCCACGCTGTTTTAGTACCCGACAGATGCCAACAGCTCCACGTTCAGCGACAGAATGATCAACAGTACGACTGTCTCCCAGTTCGACAGTGATTGTTGGAACATCAGCGCGTGTCATCGCAATTCGAAATGTCTCCGTGGACTGTGTATGCCCGCTATGTTCCCCATTCTGTGTCGTGCGCACAGTGTCATCACGGATGAAGCTTTCATCTCCATTCGCCACGTTTGATGAGGCTTCTCCGCCAGACTCACTGCTTATTGGTCCGTCACCGATAAGTCGGTAGTTCGTCCCGAAAGCGGTCGCCAGCGCAGTTGCTTTCTTATCATTCTCTACAACGCGGACGTGTTCAAGCATCGACGGCGTCCCTGTGTGTAAATCAATTGCAGCGTCGGCACCGGCTGCCAATGGCCATAACTCAGCGACGATTCGTTGTTGAAAACTTCCATCGTCCGCTCCCGGCCACACCCGATTTACATTTGGGTACTGGGCATCGTACTCATCTGGTGTTGCATATGATCGAGTATCGAATGCTAATGGGTTCATAACTGGAACAACGATGACCGTTCCTGCCAACTTCGCGTCACATAACCGATTGTGAAGTCGGCGAAGTGCTGCAGGACCGTTGAGCTCGATTCCATGCTGTGCGGCTTGGACGTAGACCGTTGGTCCATCGCCGCCGCAATAGCGATGGACTGTCACTGAAACATCTCTTGCTGGCGTCCGACCAAGCTGACGCGTTGTGACCTCGTGTCGTGTCGGTTCAACTCCCATACCAACCTCAACACCGGTGGCGACAAAAACTTCCGGACAGTGACCAACCCGTCGTTACGACAGTTTCAGAAGACGTATGTTCTCTAATATAGATATCAGAGTCCACAACCGTATCATGACTGTAACTTCCCAGAATAATTAACTCCTGCACCCGCAGTGATATCATGCACATTGAGGACGAGACATGGACCGATCTTGAGACGGCTGACACAAATCTTGGTTTGCTTCCGATTGGAAGTACCGAACAACACGGTCCACATGCCCCTCTCGGGACCGATACGTTCGATGCTGAGGTCATCGCACGGAATGCTGCCGAGGAGTATTCCGACTCAGTGATTGTTGCTCCATCAGTCCCCGTTGGAATCGCCGAAGAACATCGCGAGTTCACGGGAACGCTCTGGACAGACGAGATGACATTTCGTCAGTATGTCCGAGATATTGTCAAAAGTCTTGCCAGTCATGGATGGGATCACGTGGTGGTTGTCAATGGACACGGTGGTAATATACCTGCACTTGAGGCTGTCACCGCACAAATCATCCGCCACGACAGCGCGTACGCAGTTCCATTTACATGGTTCGATGCTGTTGGCGAAGATGCTCCCTCGATGGGGCATGCGGGACCAATTGAAACGTCGCTGTTAGAACATACTCGCCCCGAATCCGTGCATACTGACCGCCTTGAAGAAGCAGTAACGGGAGCCAGTGATAGATGGGGTGATTGGCAGGGGAGCGTCAACCTTGCTGTTGATTCGGCTGAATTCACCGATAATGGCGTTGTTGGTGACCCTCGCGAGGCAAGTGCTGAGTTAGGAGCGGAACTGCTCGCTGAAGCTACTGATGAGCTCTGTTTACTACTTGATACTGTTCGTGGTCGCGATGTTACTCCCCGTGAGTGATTGACAACTCAGCAAATATAGACTACTAAAGTAGGAGTTGAAAGTATATAAGATATGATGCAGACACTCACAGCAGTCCACACTATCTAATCAGTGGGCGTCTACGCTTCGTCTCATGATTTGACGTGTCGTGGTCTAACCGTCCGCAAACAATTATGACAAACATCTATTATATTGTGTAAGAGCGTTGCAGTGGCAACATCTATTTGTGCACTGCAGTGTGACAGTTCGATATATGGATCCGAGTGATAGCATTCCTGAATCGGCTGGTACGGTTATTGTCGGTGCCGGTATTGTCGGCTGCAATATCGCATATCAATTGACGAAACTGGGTCGTGATGACGTTGTTGTGGTGGATCAAGGTCCAATGCCAACGACGGGCGGATCCTCCACGCACGCACCAGGTATTATGTTCCAGACTGCCGAGCCGAAGGAACTCTCACAGTTCGCTAATTATAGCCGAAAACTCTACTCGAATCTTGAGGGTGCTGACGGACAGCAGGCATATAATGAAACGGGTGGCATTGAAGTCGCACGCAGCGAAGAACGAATGGCGTTTCTCCAGCGACGCGTCGAACATGCAAAAGCATGGGGGATCCCGGATCCACAGATCCTCTCACCTGAG
>KB659931.1_pt10 | contig 53646 bp, 63 predicted proteins | sample 558768 | NCBI scaffold set KB644980.1 | reverse complement strand
GAGATTGAGCCATGTTCCTGACGTATGATCCGGGCTTCTTCCTGATGTGGGGTAAGAACTGCATTCGAGACTTTCTTACGCACTGCTGTATCTATTGCGTCTGCGTCCACAACCACAGGGCCATCATATCTGCTGAAAAGCTGCTTTAGCGCTTCTTCATCCGGATTATTCGTGCCCGGACCTACTATCAATGAGTTGCTCCATCTGGCTGTTTCAAGGCAGTTCTCTACTCCTGAAAGACCTAGATATCCGGAAGGATAGCTTCGGACAATCAGGTTCTCAGAATAAGAATCCACCACATCAGATACTTCTTCTGATGTAACTATTTTTGTCAGGTCGCATCCTGTTTTCAGGGCTGCCTGTGCTGCCAGTGCAGGTGCACCAGAGTAATCTTTGCTTCCCCCTACAATTCCTACCTTGCCGTTCTCTCCTTTGTGGGAGTTCTTGTTTCTGTCAAGCTTCTCTCGAAGTTTTGGACTCATTTGTTTGTACAAGGTTTGCGGAGGGTTTTTTATTCTACCCAGCCAATCGTAATACATAGTATTATGATTAAGGTACTGGTCAACGGCTTCGGAACAATCGGAAAACGCGTAGCAGAAGCAGTACAGAAACAGGAAGATATGAAACTATACGGAATATCAGACGTCTCCAGAGGACCTGAAATGGAGACACTACTATCACCAGAAGGAGAACTCCACAAAGTAGACATCTACGCCTCAAACAAGGAAGGAGCTCAAAAACTCAAACAAGATAATATAGAAATAGAAGGTACATTAGAAGAACACAGCGACGAAATAGACATCGTCGTAGACTCTACACCATCCGGAGTCGACAAATTGAACAAAGAAAACATCTACCGGCCAAACAATTTGAAAGCCGTTTTCCAAGGAGGAGCACCAGACGACATCGCAGAGGTAAAGTTCAACGCAGACGCAAACTACCAACAAGCAAATGGTGAAAACTACGTAAAAGTAGTCTCCTGCAATACTACATCCTTGTCCAGGACAATGAACACTTTGAAGGAAAACTTCGGAGTTGACGAGGCTGTCGCAAACTTGGTAAGAAGAGGTGGAGATATACCACAGGACGGCCGTGGACCTATAAACTCGATAATACCTGTAACTGACGTGCCCTCACATCATGGACCAGATGTCAAAGCTGTGATGCCAGAGCTTAATATCAAGACTTTGGCGGTTAAGGTCCCAGTCACTTACGGACATGTACACATGGTTAACGCCGAACTAGAACAAGATGTTGAGGAAGAAGAGGTAATAGAAGCGTTCGAGAAAAATCCCCGTATTAAGCTTCTTGAAGCCGAAAAAGGATTTGACTCCACCAGCAAGGTACACGAAATGATGAGGGATCTAGGGAGAAAAAGATCCGATATGCAGGAGACTGGCGTCTGGAAAGAAACAGTTACAGTCGAAGACGGCACATGCTACTGGATACACATGGTACACCAGGAATCAATAGTCACGCCTGATACAATCGACGCAATAAGATCAATGCTAGGAGTCGAGAGCAAACAAAGGAGTATAGAGAAGACAAACAACGCACTAGGAATCAAATAGCCTGCTCCTTCCATTTCATCGCTCTGTCTTTTCCTATCTTGTCTCTCACAGGGTGGAAAGCTCTCCTGCCACCGGTTTTCTCAAGCTTCCTCCGTACGTCCTCTGGATTTATGACATCGCCTGTAGCGTTAAAGTATCTGTTAATGCTGGTTTCGCCCCACTCAGGGTACAAACCTGTTCTTTCAAGCTTATATCCTAGAGCTTTTGCTATTAGAGGTACTCTAGCCTCGTCATTTGAGTATGCTGGAATATCCAAATCTGAATAGTCCTCTAGGAAGCTTCTGGGCAGGCAGCAGCCAGGAAATATACAACCAAAAGACTGTTCAGAGTATCCTGTCTGATTTATAACCCATTCTCTAAGCTTGTTCCATTCGTCTCTATACTCTCCTGTTATCCATGACCAACCATAGTTCTCTGCCTCATCAATCGACTTCAGACCTGAAAGACCGAGTGAGCTCTCAGAAATATGGCCATATATCTCATCTAATGGCGCTGCCAATAGAAGATCCCACTCCACTACATGAAGCATGTCAAAATCCTTGTTTCTGCCCTTGTCTGCAAACCAATCTCTAATAGCTAGGTCTCCATTCATCCACTTCCATTCCGAGCTCTTATCATCTACTACATGAATATGTTCTAGACCTGCTTCCTTCAGTTCTTCAGATCTATTGATATTTTCTCCCAATCCATATATGCTAGCTTCAGGATTCAGTTCTTTCAGCAGCCTTACCCTCTCCTTGCATAATTCGGGGTTCTTATGAAACCTGAAGAGTATGGCTCTCCTCATACAAAATTAATGCAAGTTCAGAATTAAAAGAAAATCAGGCCACATAAGATATCTTCTTCACTTCCTCGACAATTTCTCTGATATCCTCATCATTATTATACAGATGTAGGGACACTCTAACCCCTGGCCTAACATCTTTCTGATCAAACCATGAATGAACACAGTGTTTACCGCTTCTGACAGCAATATCCTTCCTATCAAGCATAAGAGCCACCTGATGAGCATCCATACCATCTACCCAGAACGTTACTACACCTGGGCCATTTGAAATATAGGAAACCTCTTCAATATCAGAAAAGCCCTGCTCCAGTTTTTCCGTCAGTTTATGCTCATGACTCTCTACCTTACCCATACCTATATCAGATAGGTATGAGGCTGCTTTGCCTAGACCGATAAAACCCGCCACATTTGGTAAACCTGCTTCAAAACCGTATGGAAAATCCCTTCGCTCCCTAGTAAACTGAGTAGTATCCTCCACAGCTCCACCGCCCGTATTCAATGGTTCAAGCTTATTTTGAGTTCTTTCAGATACATAAAGACCTCCCGTTCCTGAGGGACCAAGCATCTTATGACCGGAAAAAGCCAAAAAATCAACCGGCATCTCAGACACATCCAGAGGCATATGAGGAGCGCTCTGCGCAGCATCAACCAGCGTATAAGCACCTTGCTCTCTAGCAATCTGAGCGACTTCCTCAATTCTGAACTCCATTCCATCAAGGTTGGAAATATGAACTAAGCTGACAAGATTGCCTTCAGAAACATTAGATCTCAAAGACTCAATATCAAGACCATTCTCAGTTTCCAGAAAAACAGTTTCACAGTTTTTCCTCTGCCACGGAGCAAGATTAGAGTTATGCTCCCTATCCGACAAAAAAACCTTCTGAGTATCAAAACCTTGTGCCACAGTGTTTAACCCTTCTGTAGTACCTGAGGTAAGCATCAGGTTCTCAGAGTCAGCGCCAACAAAGTCCGCTATCTTATCCCTAGACTTTATAAGCTCATCAGATGCCTTCTCCGACATCGAATGATGGGATCGGCCAGGACACGCAGGATACTCCCGGTAATATGTTTCAACCGCATCAATAACAGGATCAGGTCTGAGGCTCATACAGGCGCTGTCCAGATATGTTAGGTCAGTTTTTCTTAGAGGCGGAAAATCTTCACGTCTCATTTGGGCATCCAAAATCTGATTGATTCTCTGATTTCACCTAGAATCCAGCTATCTGAAGCCTTTGAAAGCGCACATCCTGCGTCAGAAGCAGGGCTACAACTACCATAAATAAGGAAGTTATACAAGCTCACAGCCACAAGACCAGCTGTGATTAGAAAAACAGCTATGAGAGACCAAGTCACATAGTCCATATAAGTGTTCAGAAACGCAGCCAGCCTTCTATCCTTATCCATCACCTTACCTATTATTGTGGATTTCAGACGAGTCTCAAAGTCCGCATCACACTCACCTGTTTTCACTCTCTGCCTAAAACAATCCAGAGATTTTCTAGCTAGTTCTCTGTAACTAGAGAAGAATATTCCCAGAAACCCAAAAACCAGGAACGAAAGAAGACATAACATACCTACATTGAGTGACTGTACCGCATTTAAATTCTATGGTAGAAACATCCAACACCCGGCGGTATTTAGAAATCAAAAGCAAAAATGTCGTTATGAGGAGCGTGCTTTTAGTGGGGTGGGGATTTCCTCCTGACATCGACGGAGGCTTAGATATCCACGTATACAACTTATTTAACCAGCTGAAGCAAGCAGAGAACATAGAGGTTGCCCTGGCCTTACCCGAAGAAAGAGCTCCCGAAAAAGAAAACATAATACCGGTTGCTTCAAGCAGTGGAGGTATCAGATGGCGGGCGATGAAAATGAGCTCTCATATAGCAGAGATCGCGGAAAACTACGATATAATTCATACTCACGACTGGTTTGGCGCCGAAGCAGGATTTAAGGCGAAAAAATACTCAGGCTGCAGATGGGTCTCAACGTTTCACTCAATATCATCAGACCGTACAAGAGGAGAATCACAAAATGACCTTGAACAAGTAGCACTTCAGCACTCTGACATTACTATAGCTGTCAGCAGGAAACTCTCAAACAAAATAAGGGAAACATATAGGCACGAGCCAGAAGTAGTGCGCAACGGTTTCTCAAAGCCCGGGTCTTCTGGAAAAGATATTAAGAAGCAGCTAGGTATTCAAGATGAGATGGTGTTTTTCGTTGGGCGACACGCAGAACAAAAAGGGATAGAACATCTGCTCTACGGCTTCAAGAAGTTTCTAGAAGATGAGGGAAAAAAGGCAACTCTTGTCATTGGCGGTGACGGTGAGATGAAAGATTCACTAGAGGAGTTCGCCAATCTACTTGAAATAGAGGAAAAAGTGCGATTCACGGGGTTTATACCTCAGGATGAGCTTGGAGATTACTATAGCTCAGCTGATCTGTTTGTATCGCCTTCAGTCAGTGAGCCTTTCGGACTAACTATTACAGAAGCTCTACACGCCGGCACACCCGTCGCAGCTACAGAAAACGGAGTAGAAGAGATAGTACCCGACGAGCATATTACAAGCATAGAGCCTGATTCAGATTCGATAGCGGAAGGAATTAAACAAGGCTTAAAACAGTGAGATAAGGACTTAAATGAAGTTAGAACCTGGCAGGACATGACTAATGAATTAATTCAGATATACTCGGATCTTAGCTGATAACCTCGATACTGTCGGGCTTCTCATGGTGTTCAACACTCCAGACACCAGATTTCTTGTCAAGATACTCCGGGCTGCCCTCGTAATAGGTCAGGTCGTCTGATTCACCCGGAAGATATATTCTCTCACCAGAATCAGAATAAACAACAAGAGCCACCTTCTCATCAGTACTTACCTGTATAAGATACTCTCCCTCGTTCTCAATGATTTCTACGTCCATGAAGACATATTACTCTGAAATAGGTTTTAACGTTTCATTTAGAAAAGAATTCACGGCCTGTTTTAAGCCACCGATACCAATCCAATTTATGCTTCCAGTAACCCTGAGCTTTGAGGTACACCAGCCACACCGATTGAGGACCGACGGAGTGAAAGAGGATGCCTCAACACTCAAGGGAAGATATTTTGATGAAGAATTCAACGAAGAGGTTTTCAAGGATGTCGCAGAAAACTGCTACTTCCCTGCTACGGAAAGGCTTCTAAGACAGGCAGAAAGATTCGAAGGCAGAGACAGACAGTTCAAGATAAACTTCTCCGTATCAAGCTCATGGATAGAACAGGCGGAAAAATATCACCCTGAGCTAATTGACATGTTCAACAGGTTTCCTGACTCCACAGTAGACTTTATAGGTCAAGCGCACTACCACTCACTGGCAGGTCTTTTCAAAGACAAGAAAGAGTACAGAAACCAGATAAGAACCCACAGGTCTCTAGTAAAGCAGAAATTCGGCGTAAAGCCACAGGTCACCACAAACACAGAGCTGATCTACAACAACGAGATAGGATCTGCTGCAGCAAAAGAAGGATACGAAGCCATGATAACGGAAGGCGTACCAAGAATACTCGGATGGAGATCACCTAACTATATATACCGGCAACCAGAATTCATGAGAGATACGGAGTTGAAGATTCTGCTGCGGAACAGACAGCTGACAGACGACATAGGATACAGGTTCTCGGCAGAATGGTGGAGCGAACACCCTCTAACAGCGGAAAAATATGCTTCATGGCTGTCAAACTGCTCAGGACAAACACTCAACCTGTTTATGGACTATGAAACATTCGGGGAACACCACTGGCAGGGAACAGGGATAATGTGGTTTCTAGAAGACCTTCCCAACCAAGTTCTCAGCCACGACAACCTAAAGTTCTCAAAAGTAAGAGAACTCACACAAAAAGAATCTGTCGGAGAGTTTGACGCATTCGAGCACAACACAGTTTCATGGGCCGACCAAGAAATGGATGAAACCGCCTGGCTAGGCAACCCCACACAAAAGATGCTGTTCAGAAAACTCGAGGAAATAAAATCCAAAGTCAAACAGATAGACAACAAAAAAGTCACAGAAGTATGGAGAAAAATGCTGACCTCAGATCACTTACACCACATATCACAGAAAGGAAGCAACGACGGATCAGTGCACGACTATTTCTCGTACTTTGAAAACCCACAAAAAGGATCAGCCGTGATTACAGAGCATCTAATGGATTTTCAACAGCAGATAGAAAAGAGACTAACAAAATAAACTCAACATGACACAGGAATATAATGTTCAAGTCAGTGAAGGAGAAAAAATATCAGTAGCACACCACAAAGTAGACTCAGATAAATGGATATTCTTCTGCCATGGGTTCGGAAGCAACAAAGAAGGAAGCTACGAGACAAGATGTAATAAGGCCACTAAAGCAGGATTTAACGCAGTAAGATTTGACTTCCGTGGAAACGGAGAATCAAGCGGAGAGTTCATAGAACAGACATTAAGCTCACGGATTAAAGATCTAAGATCAGTTGTTAGGTATTTCAGCCCGGATAAATATGCTTTGTTTGGTTCAAGCTTTGGAGGGAAGACCGTGATACATTCACTTACCGATCTAGATCCTGAGGCAGTCTTTTTGAGGGCACCTGTGTTATTCAACGATACAATGAAGGAATATGAGGAGATCGTAAGAGAAAAAGGCAGCTTCACACATCATGGAGAGAAAACAATAGACATGAAGTTTGTGAAAGACTTCCAAGAGTACAGCTTTCAAGACGCAGCAGAAAACATGAATTGCCCGTTATTCATATTTCACGGCGGATCAGACACTACTGTAGAGTTTGCAAAGACGGCAGAGGCATCCAAAAAGTTAGAAACCGATTTAGAGATTATAAAGCTTGAGAATGAAGATCATTCGTTCTCTAAAAGTGCAGAAAAGCAAATGATGGAAGACATAGTAACTAGGTTAGAAAATTCACTCTAAGGCCTTCTGGTATATCCCTGTTGTCCATGCAGTTATCTGCTCCCACCTAAAGTTATCCTCGACTCTATCACGTGCGTTGCTGCCCAGCCAGTCGTTCCAGCCAGGGTCATTCAACGATCTCTCAACCTGATTTGCGATACTTTGAGAATCCTCTGGATATGTGTGCAGGCCTGTGTACTCATGCACTATAGTATCCTTCATTCCTCCTGTAAAACTTCCTACAGTAGGTGTTTCACATGCGGCAGCCTCAAGAGGGACAATACCAAATGGCTCGTAAACTGAAGGTGTAACCGTGATCTCAGCAGCTTTCATAAGAGAAACAATCTCATCTTCAGGAAGATAACCAGGAAAAAAGGCTTTTTCACCAACACGTTTCTCAGCCATCCTCTGATAATGCTGCATGGCACCGGAACCAGCCATCACAAACTTAGTCTCCGGTCTCTCATCAATTATATCAGGCATAGCTTCAATAAGATGGCCTGGACCCTTCTGAGGATACATTCTACCGACGAACAGCACTATATTCTCCCAGTCCAAGGCATAGCGACCCCTATCAAGACTCTGGGAATGGCTGTCGAACTTCTCAAGATCAACTCCATTAGGTATGTAGTTCACCTTATCCTCAGGAACATCATACGTTTCTACAACTTCATCTAAGAACTCACGTCCAACGGTAATCACCTGATCAGCCTCATAAGTTCCATACCACTCCAGGTTATGTATAGTTCTCTGGTATTCCGAGCTAACACCATCACGGCCTTTCTGCGTGCTATGTATGGTAAAAACCATTGGAACATCTAACGTGTTTTCAATCCCTGTTGCTGCCGGGACCGCCATCCAATCATGCGCATGCACCAGATCAAAGCTCCGGTCCTTGGACAAACTTATCGCCTTCTGCTCCAAGTTGTGGCCAAGGTTCATCGACCATGAGACTGTATCAGACGCTGAATCCGAAACAGGGACTCTGTGAACCTCAACACCGTTCTGATACTCAACCTCTTCCTCTTCAGCCAAAGGTCAAGACAACCGGGTTATGGCCTTGATTAGCCATTGTGGTCGCCAGGTCTTCACAGTGAGATGCAATACCGCCGGCCTTATACGGAGGATACTCCCAAGTCACAAACAAAGGTCTCAGTCAAAGACACCTCCAGTATTCACAGGTTAGAAATCATACTGATGAAGCTCCTACAACCTTCTTCTCTGTTCAAAGCTTTTCTGTAAGTCTTCAAAACTTTCTCAGGCCAGTGATCCGAAATAGGATCAATCAGCTCAACCTTATCTCGGGGAGCATCAAGATCATCAAGTACTGAGTTGATGGATTTCTTATTGTTCACAAAAACTTTCTCGGAGTTATAGACACCTTTCCACTCCATCTCGGAGATAGAGGATGAATGCTTGTTTGCAAACCCTCTCTGATTTTCAGTTGAGTGCAGAGTCACAAACAAGGGGATCTCCTGGCGGCCTGAAACCGAAATACCTGCAGAAACTGTCGACCAGTCATTAGCATGAACCAAGTCAAAATCATACTCCTCTAAAATACTTTTCACGCGGTTATTCAGCATCATCGTCCGATTATAGAAATCTTCAGAATCAAACTTAGAAGAAAAAACCTCAACACTAACTCTCTCGCTAAATTCAGAGCTACAGTCTTCTTCAAATATAGCTAAAGTGACTTTATGACCTGCATCTGCAAGATATGTTGTCAAGTACTTCACATACTCAGACACATCCTCTCCGTCGGACAGTTTACGTGAAATAACCAGAATTTTCATTCAAGAAACCTCCTGTCAAGCGACCTCTGCCGCAGCTCTCGAGTAGAGAATCCAGAAGCATCAGCATCGTTCATATCCACCAGGTATGCAGCACAGCACTGAATAAAACCTACAAGCTCGCCAACAGACTTGTAGTCATGATCAGTAACATTAAGCGATATGTGAGGTACATTTTCATGGTTCAAAGTATCCTTCATTCCACGGTATTCGGCTTTTAGCGACTCTGAAATATCGAAGCCGTCTAGATCCTTCAAATCATACTCTCGCAGGTCAATATCTCTGATTGAATCATCAGCTTTCAAGGTCCGTTTCTCAAATGAGTCTGATCCCAAAAGCAAAGGAAGAACATCCTCATCGTGAACCAACCCAGCATAACGCTTTTTAAGCGCAGAACCGCCTAGAACACAGGAAGAACTCTCTCCCCGTATTCCGTGAAACAAATTAGCTATAAACGGTTGAAAACCAAGCAGGCGAGCGGAGTAAACCAGGTTCAGGATCTGGCTACGACCATTTTCATCTGAGCTTTGTATTGCTGAAGCAAAGTGCAACGCAGCGTTATCGCCTGAGGACATGTTATTATAGCTCTTTTCCAGGCCTTCTCTGATGCGGGAAACATCAAGTCCTGCAAAGGCAGCAGGAACTAAAGCAGCCTCAGAACCGCTGACAAATCTCTCCACGCTAGACGAGAATTCTAGAGACGGAATATCTTTCTCCTCAGCTATACTTTTCAGAAGGTTTTCCTGCTCTGGACAAATAGCAAATACATCATAATCCCTGCTTAGGAAAAACAGAAGTGATTCGACGGCAGGCACATAGGTTTCAGAACCCATGACAGGCATTACAACAGTATTCTCGGGTTTAAATCTGTTTCCTAAGCTTATGGAGATGGTCGGGATCAGGCATCGTCACAATACTTACATCGACATCTATCTCAGGCAGAAATGCATGAAAAATAGCCCTAAAACCTGCAACCAGGTTCTCCCTACCAACAACAATCAAGTTATCCTTACCATACTCCTCAGCGGCCCCCTTTACACTCTCAAGATCAGGCCTATAGTTCAGAAACTCTGCTTCTATGGATCCAGAGCCGTATTCAATATCATCAATTTCCTCCACCTCAACCTGAATACCCATAATTAAACACCTAACTCCTATCGTAAATTAGCTCACACTTGAATGTAAAAACATATGCCCAATGTAATCAAAATCCTATGTAGATCTTGACTAATTAGTCAGCATCCGAGTCTAGGGACTCTATGTTATTCTGAAGTGAATGGCGCTCTTTTATGTCTCGACTGGAGTTCAAAGGTTTATGCTTTATAGTCAGGTAGAGAGAATTTGAAGATATGAGATACAAGGTCTCAGAAAATCTTAACAATAGAAACGGAGTGATATCCAACTTGCACTGTTTCCTCATGAGAAGCCTTGATACGGGTTTTAAGACCAAATGGAGCGGTTTATGGTCTCCTCCATACAAATATCTGGACTATTACGGTATCAGGATAAACGGTATCTGGCTTGACAGCGACTCTGTTCAAGCAGTAGAATACGGAGACCAAATGACTCTATACCATGACGTAGGTGGAATAAGTGTAAAAGAAAATGTAGCAGCGCCACCGGATACCCCAGGAATAGAAGTAACTCTTGAGCTTGAAAGCAAAAACAAAGACAAGAAAGCAGCACACATAATGCTAGAAGCTGGTGTAGACATAAGACACAAGTCTCAGGACATAAGCCACAAGAACTACAGCATTGAGACCGGGCCTAACAGAGTAAGACTGGCTCGAGGAGGAAAAAACTTGATTATAACAAGTGAAGAGGAGCTAGATCTGAAAGGCGATCCCTACCAAAGAGAACATTTTCCCGGTGAGAAACAAGAATGCATCGTACCAGGCAAGATATTTTTCAAAAAAGAGCTTGACACCACAGAAACCATCAACTTCAGGTTTACGACATCAGAAGGAAGCTTCGGCAGCATAGAGAAACGGACCCAGAACTTTGAACACAACAAACTAGATAGACTATTCAACTACAGCATAAACAGCGTCAAAAATCTAATCTACGACAAAGAAGGAATAGGAATAGCTGCCGGACACCCATGGTTCCAATCCTACTGGGCACGAGACACATTCTGGACTCTAATGGGTTTAATAGATGCAGGATACTTTGAGCTCTCAGAGGACATACTCACAAACTTTGCAAAAAAAGGAAATATACCTGGCAAAGTAAATCTTGAAGGGAAAGACAGGACAAAGTACTCAGGAGAAAGCGACACGTCACCTCTTTACCTGATAGCTGCTGACAAGCTCAGAAGACACTTCAGGATCAACGACCAGATTCAAGACGGAATACAGAAGGCAAAGCACAACTTAACGATAAACCAACAAGGAGTTGCAATACACAGCCCTGAAGGCACATGGATGGACACACTGAACAGAGAGAAAGCAATCGAGATTCAAAGCCTCTGGCTGGAGGCCGCAAAACACCACAACATGGACGAGAAGGAGGAACTGAGGAAGGGTTTGAGCCTGTTCAAACAAGAAGAATACATGAAGGACAGCTTGAAAGAAAATGATAGAGCCACAATCAATCCCGCAGTACCGCTTATGTATGGGCAGATCCAGAGACAGGACGCCACAAAGTACCTGGAGAAGATTAACGCAGAGTTCTCATCAAGATACGGGGCAAGAACGGTTTCAATGCTTGAACCAGACTACAACTCGAGCGGATATCATACAGGATCATCATGGGGATTGACTACGGCTTGGGCTGCCGCCGCCAATCTAAAGTACGGAAAATACAAACAGGGCCTAAACATGCTGGGTAAACTAAGACAGTTCCTAGACAGGGGACAATTAGGAGCCCTCCCTGAGGTAGTGAACTCTGAGAACGGGGAGAGCCTAGGATGCTCAGAACAAGCATGGAGCTCAGGATTAATACCACATGTAATAGACTCATACATCCTAGGAATCAAAGCCAGAAATCCAAATGAAGTGGTTATAGACCCTATCGAAGGCCTAGAGTGTCTAAGAGCAGGTAAAAAAATCGGTGATTCAGAAATTGATATCAAGGTCAGTGAAGGAGAACCAGAAGTTCTAAACAATCCAGAGCTCAAAGTCATAACAGAGGGCTAGCTCATGATCATAGTAAACTTCAAGGCATACAGACAGGCACTAGGACACAAGGCGGAGAAAATGGCTAAAAAATGTAGAGAAGCTTCTAAAGAAACGGGAGAAAGAGTAATTGCTTGTCCTCAGCCACAAGACATACCAAGAGTGGCTTCAACTGGCACAGAGACTATCGCACAGCATGTCAGCTACAAAGGTACAGGAAGCAACACAGGCAGAATATCTGCTACAGGAATTAAAAATGCAGGAGCTTCTGGAACACTTGTAAACCACTCAGAGCGCCGGTTAAGCCCTGAAAACGTGAGAAAAACTGTGCAAAAATGTGAGGATATCGGGCTAATGACTATAGTCTGTGCAAAGGATGCAGAAGAAGTCAAGAAGTTCAATAGCTACAACCCTGACTTCATATCTATCGAGCCTCCCGAACTCATAGGTGGACAAAAACCAGTGTCAAAATCAAAGCCAGATCTTATACAGCAAGCAGTAGAAAATACAGACGGGAGCACAGAAACCCTTACAGGCGCCGGAATCAAGACAAGGGAAGACGTACAGAAAGCTATTGAACTAGGATGCTCCGGTATTTTAGTAGCGTCCGGGGTAATTAAATCAGAGAAACCTAAACAAAAAATAAAGGAGCTCTGCGACGGATTATGAAAGATAAGTGGCGTACAAAATACAGGAAATCACTAGACAGAGATAGCAGAAAGCAGGTCAATATTCTTACAGGTTTTGACCTAGCGCTCGAAACACATATAGATGCTGAAAAAGTCACGAAAAATACAAATCAACCTGAAAGCGAGATCGTGGAGCCCGTCAAGAGCATAGGACAGCTCAGATCATGCATCGCCCACTGCAATGAAAACGAACAAAATAGGAGTGTAAAAGCAAGGAATCTACACGAAATTCTGCCAGAAGAAAGCAAAAAGAGAATTGGAGGGGGTGCAGGAGTATCAGCAAACTTTCTCTCAAACACAGGCAACTACGTTGCAATATACACTCCTGTGCTGTCTGAAGAAGTTACAAACAGGTTAAACGATAATATAGTGTCCCCTATGTTGGATGGAAAGATTGTCTTGAAGAGAGCTACTGAGTGTACAAACTCAGATAGAACCAAAAAGGACGCAGTAATCAAGCTTAACAACGGAAATAACTACCTCAAATTATCCGGAAAAATGCAGGGATTTGGTCCTTACTTCAGATCAGGAGTAGAGGAAAGCTTCAGTCATCTAGACAAGGAAATGGACAGGATCATACTATCAGGTTTCCAAGAAACAGAAGGAAACTATGAATCAAAGCTAATCAAGTCATCTCAGCAGCTTGAGAAGATTGAGACAGAAAAACACTTAGAGTATGTCACGATGAGCCAAGAGAAACGACAGCTTATGATAGAAGAGGTAATACCAAAATTTGAGAGCATAAGCCTAGACGAAGCAGGTGCCAAGGAACTCGCAGAAGAACTTGAAATACAGGTAGAAAACCGTCTAAGCGCTGAAGACGCCTTGAAGCTTGGTAAGGCGCTGCTGGACATAGAGAAAATTAAGAGATGTCATATACAGACATATAGGTACCAAATATGTGTGACTTCAGCAGATTACAGGATAGAAGCATCAAAAATCAGAGATGCAATGCTTTACGCACAGATATATTCGACAGCCATGGCCGAAACCGGGTCTATACCGGAGGAAGAAAACGTTCAAAAATCCGGGTTGGATGGAAAACACGTGCACAGATTAGATCCTCTAGAAGACATGGCAGATCACCTAGACAAAGAAAGGTTCGTAGAAACAGGTGTATACTCGGGCTCAGAGATAAAGGCTGTAGCCATCCCAACCTTAATTGAGGAAGATCCAAAAAGAGTAGATGGATTAAGAACGGTAAGCTCATCAGGAGCCTTTACCGAAGAGATCAGATGATCTCAACCAAGAATCTGTTGAAGCTCTGATTCCATCTGAGATCTTATCTTCTGTAATGCCTTATCCGTATCTGCCTCACATCTTAACCTGATCTTAGGTTCAGTGCTAGATGGACGAACAAGCGCCCAGCCAGAATCAAAACTGATCTTAACACCGTCCATTGTAGAGGTATCATGGTCAGAGAACTCCTGAGATATAGCTTCCATAATATCGTCTTTCCTTTCATGGCTGCATTCAAAGTTTATCTCAGGAGAGACCGGATAATCCGGGAAGCCTTCAAGCCTCTTAACAAGATCTTGTGTGTCAGCAATCTTCGCCATTAATGCTCCCGCAAGCAACCCATCATCCCACGGAAAACCATAAACCGGGAAGTAAAAATGTCCGGACAACTCCCCCGCAAAAACAGCGTCATCGCGTGCGTGTATCTCCTCTGAAATGAAAGTATGGCCTACCCTAGACTCAACAGGTTCGCCACCGTATTCCTCAACCTTCTCCGCCACAATCTTAGATGTTCTCAAGTCATGGATAACTTCCCCTTTTCCATGGTCTAAGGCTTGTTCTGATAGGAGGGTAATAACTTCATCCTCCTGAATATAGCCATGTTCAGGGAGTACAAAACCTGCACGATCTCCATCCCCGTCAAATATAATGCCGAGATCCTCTCCATCCATAGCCTTTTCAACAGTTTGCTGAGCCTCTGTATTGGTAGGATCAGGAAGATGACTAGGAAAACTTCCATCGATTTCTTCATTAAGAATCCTTACATTGCACCCAAGCTCCTCAAATAATCTACGGGTCATGAGACCAGTAACACCGTTTCCACAGTCAATCAATACATCAAGATCTAAGTTGCCTGCCAGTTCAGATACCTCACGTACATAATCATCCAATACTTCGATCTCTCTAACACTGCCTGAGCCAGCCTCAAAATCCCCGGACTCATAGATATCCTGGATATCCCTCATACCTCCTTGACGTGACATTGCGACTCCTTCAGGTCTGTTGAACTTGAAACCAGTATATTCGGACGGGTTATGAGAGGCTGTAACAACTGCAGCTGAGCCAAAACCATTTCTAACCTGACCAAAATAAATCAGAGGAGTAGGTGCCATACCCATGTATGCCACATCAGTCCCTGTAGAGCATACACCATCCATAAAAGCCTCAGCCACCTCAGAGCCATTTGTTCTACCGTCACGTCCTATCAAAACTTCCTCAGCTTCAGTGTGAGTGCCGTAAGCCTTTCCAACCTTCTCTGCCTCATCTAAGCCTATCTCATCAGGATAAATTCCTCTCAGATCATAGCTGTGGAAGAAAGAGGTCATGACTTAATTTCAGGAAATAATCTTTACGGATTTATCCTCACTGTTCATGGCCTATATCAAATCTATTTCATCCATCTTGTACCTAATCTTTGTACCAAGACCTCTTTCAGGAGGCTCTTCACCTCTCATCTTGTAGGCAACATCCTCTATAGCATGTGAAGCCCTCGAATCAGGCTTGTACGAAACCACGGGGTTTCTAAGCGCAATTGCCTCTCTTACATGTTCATGATCAGGCACTCTTCCTATGACGTCTTCTCCAACTAGCTCCGTGATGTCTTCATGTTCGACCTCATGGTTTTCATCCCTAACTTCGTTCAATACTAACCCTATCACATCTCTATCTTTCTGATCAGCAAGCTCTTTCGCACCAAGAGTGTTTGTCAACGATGGGAGCTCAGGTTTAGATACCAGAAGGACCTCATCAGAAGCTTCAACAGCAGCCTCTACCTCATCACCTACACCTGCAGCAGCATCAATCAACACATAGTCCTTGTCGCCAAGGAAATCAATTAGAGAGTGCTTCAGGTTCTCTGCCTCGGACTCAAACTCGAGGATTGAAGCAGGAAGCACTGAAACACCTTCAGGATGCTTTGCTACCGCCTGCGTAATATATGCATCGCCTTCCAAAACATCATTCAGAGAGACATCTTGGAAACCCATCCCAAAGTGTTGTGCAATGTTTGCTCCGGAGAAGTTGCCGTCAATTATCACGACATCCTCTCCATGCTTTGATAGGGCTACGCCTAGATTTGAAGTCATAGTTGTTTTGCCGACTCCTCCCTTACCGGAGACGACTGAAATAACTCTGGTCATTATAATAACTGAATTATATTTGCTGTATTAAAAACCTCGCCATCTAAACCAGCTGAGTAAATCTTATCTAGCGAACACGGTCAATAAGCGTCTGAAAGAAGCCAGGCTCCGTGATATCAGGCTCATAGCTAACACCTGCAATATCAGCTGAGACGCCTTTAAACCGCTCCGAGACATTATGATCGGGCTCATGGTGGACAACAGGCTTCTTAACAGAAAGAGCCTCTTCAACCTTCTCATGATGAGGTATCTCCGCAACCACATCATATCCAATCATGGACTCCACTTCTTCCTTGTCAAGCTCTGAATCATGGTCCTTAACCATGTTAAGCACAACTCCTGTAATTTCTGTACCTGCTTCCTCAGCAATATCAACTGTCTTTAAGGCATCAGTCACGGCCGGCAGCTTAGGGTTAGTAACAACCAGAACCTCATCTGAGGCCTCTATAGCTGAGACAGACTCCTGTCCAAGACCAGCAGCAGAATCTACAAGAACAAAATCAGGTTCACCAACCGCATCAAGAAGCACATCAGAAAGATTGTCAGGCGAAGTATCCCTCAAATCATCAACAGATAAACCTGCAGGAACCACCCTAAGACCAGAGTCATGTATATACATCGCCTCTGTGATATGTGCATCACCCTTCAAAACATCATGCAAGGTAGTAGGATACAGAGGTATACCTATATGGAAACCTAGATTAGGGTTGGTAAGATTTGCGTCAAGAACAACCGTATCAGCACCAAACTGCGTCAAAGCTGCTCCAATGTTTGCGGTTGCCGTAGTTTTTCCGACCCCTCCCTTCCCACTGCTCACACATATCAATCGGGTCATACTACTACATTCAATTCTGATCATTTAAATTAATAGTGAACACCAAGCCCCTCAACCAATTCAAACTGAGAACTAGGACAGATTGAAATAAATTCTCAACCTACACAGTTATTATGAGCGATAGGTTTGAGGATAGGATGACTCAAATAGAGTCAAAGTGGCAGGAGAAATGGGAAGAACAAAACCTGTACGAAGCAGATCCCAGCAACGAGGACAAGTTCTACATAACGGTAGCCTATCCCTATCCCAGCGGAGGAATGCATCTAGGTCACGTGGGAACATATACATTGCCAGACGTCTTCGCACGGTTTAAGCGCATGCAAGGATACAACGTTCTTTTTCCTATGGCATGGCATGTAACAGGAACACCTATAATCGGGGCGCTTGAGAGACTGCAGGAAGATGAGGAAGATCAATGGGAGACCCTAACAGAAACCTACAACGTACCTGAGGAAGACCTCAAAGCCATGGAAGAAGCCTATGGATTACGCAGAGTACTTCATCAACAATTCTTACAAGCCGAACATGAAGAAGCTAGGGTACAGCGTGGACTGGCGCCGAGAATTCACAACAAACGACAACCAGTACAACAGATTCATAGAATGGCAGTACAAACGACTCAGAGAGAAAGGTCTGATGAAACAGGGGATGCACCCTACGAAATACTGTCTGAACGACGAAAACCCTGTGACAACGCACGATCTCCTAGAAGGGGAAGACGCCGAAAGACAGGAATACAGCCTTGTCAAATTCAAAGGAGAGTACAGAGGAGATGAAGTGTATCTTCCTATGGCAACCCTGAGGCCAGAAACAGTCTTCGGCGTGACACATACTCATGTCAAGCCACAGGGCGACTATGTAATAGCAGAGGTTGACGACGAAAAATGGATGATAAGCGAAGAGGCTCAGAAAAAGCTCTCACACCAAGACAGAGATATCAGGGTATTGGAGGAGCTGAAAGGTGGTGATGTAGTCGGACAGTACTTCAGAAATCCTGTAACAGACGACCAAGTTATAATGCTTCCAGCAGACTTCGTCGACACAGACTCCGGTTCAGGACTTGTAATGTCTGTTCCAGCGCACGCACCATACGACTACATAGCATTGCAGGAACTAAAGGACTCTGAGGAAACACTTCAAGAATACGGAATAACTCCAAACGAAGTTCGAAACATAGAGCCGAAACAGATAATCAACACCGAGGAATACACCAGTTTACCTGCAAGAGAGGCGTGCGAAAAACACGGCGTTAGCTCACAGGATGATAAAAAAGCTTTCGAAGAAGCTACAGAAGAGGTATACGAAAAAGAGTTCCACAACGGCAAGCTAAACGCCAAATGCGGAGAGTACACCTCGGAAAATGTAAACTCAATTAAAGACGTACTAATCAAGGACTTTGAAGATGCCGGGTACTTTGACTCCATATACGATTTCTCTAAAAAGGTAGTATGCCGATGCGGAGGAGAGGTAATAGTTTCTATGCAGCAATCTTGGTTCCTCGAATACGGGGACAAAGGCTGGAAAGATAAAGTGCATTCCCACCTAGACGATATGAATATCATACCGGATGAGAAACGTGAAGACTACGAGCACACGATAGACTGGCTGGAATCATGGCCATCCATCAGAAACTACGGTTTAGGAACAGATCTACCCTTTGATGAAGACTTTGTTGTAGAACCTCTGTCTGACTCAACCATCTACATGGCCTTCTACACCATAAGACACGTAATTCAAGACGTATCAGCTGGTAAGCTCGAACCCGAGTTCTTCGACTACGTATTTAACCAAGAAGGAACAATTGAGGAGGTCGAAGGACAAGACAGGGATCGAAAAAGAGGTAATTGAAGAGGCAAGAGAACAGTTTGATTACTGGTATCCTCTTGACTGGAGAACGTCCGCATACCCTCTAATTCAAAACCATCTGACATTCATGCTGTTCCACCACACCGCTCTTTTTGAACAAGAAGACTGGCCTAAAGGAATTGCAACTTGGGGTCTAGGAAAACTTGAAGGGAAAAAAATGTCTTCGTCAAAGGGCCACGTAGAGCTTCCTGACAACGCCATTCAGGAATACGGAGCAGACACAACCAGATTCTTCATCTTCGCATCACGAGAACCATGGCAGGACTTTGACTGGAACACAGACGACGTACAGGAATACTTCAACAAGATACAGAATTTCTACAATAGAAGCAAAGAACTCTACAACACTGGAGAGGAAAGAGAAAATAACACAATAGATAGATACGTTCTTTCCAAGCTACAGAAGATTATAAGAGACGCCACCAATGGAATGGAGGACTTTCAAACACGCAAGTCCGGTTTAAACGGTTTCTTCGAGGTAAACTCCCTAATAAACCGGTACAGAAACAGGTCAGAAAACCTCAACGTGAAAGTAATTAACGAGGTTATTGAGACACAGATCAAGCTCATGGCTCCTTTCACACCTCATATATGCGAGGAACTCTGGGAGGAAATAGGTAAGGAAGGATTTGTATCCGACTCAAAGTGGCCTACACCTGAACAAGAAAAAATGGACGAGGCAGCCGAATCAGCCGAAGAGTTCATCAGGACGGTGGAATCAGATATTAGATCCCTTGAGGATCTTGTCGATGATGAGTATGAGGAAATCAGAATCGTTGTTAGCAATAAGGCGAAAAGAAACCTATTCAACGAAATGACGGATCTGGTCGAGGAGCGCCCAGAGTTCGGGGAAGCAATGCAGAAACTTATTGAACAGACAGAATTTGAGCCAGAGGAAATCGAGCAGTACCTCAAAGAATATTTAGAATCACCTGGAGACCTTCCTGATACAGTTTTCAGTCAGAACGAAGAAAAGGAGATCATACAGAACAACAAGAAATACCTTGAGGAAGAGTTCAACACCTGGATAAAGATAAGTACCGAGGGAGAAAGTGAGGACGAGAAGGCAGAGAGATCCGAACCCTGCAAACCTGCTATAATAATGAAATAAGCCTCTACAAGCCGGGAGAACCGGTTTGTCAGTATCTTTTCAGGCTTTCCTCCAGGTTCTCGTCAAGATGCTGATTAACGTTTACCTCCTGGTCAAGGTTGTTTAAGGCCTTTCTCTGTGCATGCACTATCTGTTCTAGATCGTTGATTTGTTGGTTCATATGAGCGATAGCCACCCAGAGCTGCCCTACAGATGCGTTCTCGGCGCTCATGTAAGATTCTTCATGCCTGTTTGTCATTTCCAGAATATTCTGAAGCGAAGCCTCAAGCTTGTCTGGAAGCTTATCCATCCAACTCATGTAATTGAAATCCATAAAGCACTCTTAAATCTTAAACGAGTAAGTACGTCATAAGAGGGCCGAATTTATGGAACGAGGAGATATGGTTTTGATAGACTATGTAGGCAAAACGTCAGATGGAGACATATTTGACATATCAAATGAGGACAGAGCCCGTGAGGAAGGTGTTTACAGCGACGAAGTTGAGTACAGACCTGTTCCGGTTCTGATCGGCTCAGAATATGTGATAGAAGGTCTTGAAAACAAGATAGCAGGAATGGAGCCAGGCGACAGAGAGGAAAACATTCAAGTTCCAAGCAAAGAAGCTTACGGCCAAAGAGAGAGTGACAAAATACAGACCTACCCGGAGAAAGAATTCAAGAAGCAGGATGTAAACGTAAGAGTCGGAGATGAGGTAATGGTCGGGAATAGAAAAGGCAAGGTTCTGTCAAACAGCTCAGGTCGAGTGAGAGTAGATTTCAACCATCCTCTCTCCGGAGAAGACTTGGTTTACGAAGTGGAGATTATAGACAAGGTTGAAGATAGTGAAGAGAAGGTAAGACAAATATTCAGGTACAGGCTCGGACACGGAAGCCTTAGTTTTGAGGAGGACAAGGTAGAAAATTGACCATAGCTCAGCTGACCATGACCTACCTGAAGAACTGAAACAAAGTGTCAAAGAAGAGATTCTAGAGAACACAGAGTTTGAACACGTTGAGATCAAAGGATAACTAAATTCTATACAAGCCTTCAGGCGATCTACAGGGTTTTAACACCGGATTTCCGTGTATTTCAGGCATTTTTATATACCTTGGTGATAACAACACATTATAGGGTAAGGGTTGACTTGCTATGAATCAAAACGAGGCTCAAAGCACTGGCAGATCAGGGAATCAAAACCACGATATCGACAGCGAACTAGAAGACCTTATTGAGAAAAGAAAGGCAGAAATTAAGGTTGTAGGAACCGGTGGCGCCGGAAACAATACTATATCACGCCTCGTAGACGTCGGAATAGAAGGATGCGACACAATCGCAATGAACACCGACGCACAGGATCTCCTATACGCAAACGCCGATAAAAAAGTGCTGATAGGGAAAGAACTGACAGGAGGACTTGGTGCAGGTGCAGATCCAAAAGTCGGAGAAGAATCTGCTAAGGAAAGCCAGCAGAAGGTAAAAAGCTCCATTAAAGGTGCAGACATGGTTTTCATCACCTGCGGGCTTGGAGGAGGAACCGGTACAGGATCCGCGCCAGTCATAGCTGAACAAGCAAAGAAACAGGACGCGCTAACAGTAGGAATAGTCACCCTACCGTTTGAGATGGAAGGACAATCAAGACAAGAAAACGCAGAATACGGGCTTGAAAGACTTGAAGAAGTCGTTGACACACTAATTGTAATACCAAACGACAAACTCCTTGAAATAGTACCAGATGTATCCCTAAACACAGCTTTCAAGATCGCAGACGAAATACTGGTAAACGCAGTCAAAGGAGTAACAGAACTAGTCACCAAGCCAGGACTTGTAAACCTCGACTTCGCGGACATCCGGGCAGTCATGGGTGAAGGAGGGATCGCCATGATAGGAATGGGTCAGTCAAACACCGACTCACGGGCAACAGAAGCAGTCCAGAAAGCTCTCTCAAATCCTCTTCTGGATGTAGAAATAGAAGGAGGAAAGGGAGCTCTCGTAAATGTAAACGGAGGAACAGGTCTGTCACTCAACGAAGCACAGGAGGTCGTAAACACTGTCTCAGGAAAGCTCTCAGACTCCGCAAAGATCATCTGGGGAGCACAAGTCAGAGAAGACATGGACGAGTCACTTCAAGCCATGATCATCGTTACAGGTGTAGACTCCCCACAGATCTACGGACCTGACAACACACATCAAGACGAGTACGAAGATGAGATAGAAGAAGAGCTTGGAGTAGAATTCATCTAAAAGAGCTCTCACAGCTCCGAACCAATCACGCCAGGGCAAGTAACTTTTCCCACCTGTCGGATTCTCTTTATAAAATTTGGCCGAGACCTAATATTTAACCCGTTATACCACCTCAGGTGGAAGGGAACCAAGGCTTGTAGTTAGGATAGCCCAGTTCTGCTTCTAGCCAGAGGGAAACGAGGTAAAAGCCCGTTATGGACCTTAGCATAGAAAAAATAAAGAACTCTCTAACCGAAACCAAACAAAGTATAGTAGACAAGTTCAAAGAAACCAAGAGAGTTCTAAAGATAACCGAAAAACCTGACAGAGAGGAATTCTCGATGTCAGCAAAGGTAACAGGTGCAGGAATGGTTATTGTAGGTCTAGTAGGATTTATCTTCTACCTCGCATCAACACTGCTACCGCAGATCTTGGGATGATATAGAATGATACTTACAGCCAGGACAACACGTGGAAGAGAAAAAACAGCCATTGAATCGCTCAGAAGCAAAATCGAAAACAACAGCAGAGACATAAGAGCTGTATTCCACCCAGAAGACCTCAAAGGATACATCTTCATAGAAGGAAACGAAGCAGACATCAGAGACCTGGCCAGTGACGTAAGAAACATTAACGGGATAATAGACGAGGAAGTAAGCGTCGAAGAAGTAGAAAAATACCTCAATGACGAACAAGAGGAAATCAAGATCGAAGAGGGAGACGAAGTAGAAGTTATCGGAGGAGCATTCAAAGGCGAAGAAGCCAAGATCACACGTGTCGATGAACCAAACCGAGAGGTAACAATAGAGCTCCTCGACGCAGCAGTACCAATACCTACCACAGTAGATGCAGACATGGTAAGAAAGAGAGCAAGCCAAAACTAAACCTAATTTCAAGCAAAGACATCAACGAGGAAACGATATTATGGGAGACAACACTACCATCAGCACATTGGTAGAAGGAGGATCAGCATCAGCTGGACCTCCGCTAGGACCAGAACTAGGACCACTCCCTACAGACGTAGGAGAAGTGGTCAGCAAAATCAACGAAAAAACTTCAGAGTTTGAAGGACAGGAAGTACCTGTAGACGTCATTGTAGACGAGGAAACAGGAGACTTCGAAGTCGAAGTCGGAAAACCTCCTGCAGCAGGCCTAATCAAGGAAGAGGTAGGCATCGAGTCAGGAGCAGCAGAACCAAACAACGAAAAGGTTGCCGACATGTCTTTCGACCAGCTCTGCAAAGTTGCACGAATGAAGGCCTCCGATCTAGTTGCGAAGGATCTTCATGGTGCAGCAAAAGAAATCGCAGGCACAGCCCAGTCAATGGGAGTTCAGATCGACGGCAAAGACGCCTACGACTTCCAGCAGGAAGTATCTGAAGGAAAATACGACGATAAAATCCAGGCCGCGGAGGGCCTCAATTAACAGAAGGGTGATAAAGAATGAATTTTGAAGAAGCAGTTGAGAAAGCAGTTGAGGAGTCAGAAGACAGGAATTTCACGGAAAGCATCGACTTGATCATGAACTTCAGAGGCCTTGATCTTTCCGATCCCAACAACAGAATCAACGATGACTTGAAGCTGCCAAATCAGGCAGATGAAAGCATCAAGATCGCAGTCATAGGAGACTCGCTAAACACCAGCAACGCCGACCAGCAGATAACAGAAGACGAGCTCGAGGAGATGTTTGACGAGCCCAACAAGGCGAAGAACCTTGCAGATGAGTTCACATTCCTTATTGCAGAGGCACCATTGATGCCTAAGATCGGGCAGCAACTTGGACAGGTATTTGGACCAAGAGATATGATGCCTGATCCAACACCGCCGGGAAGCGATCTCGAAGACGACATTGAAGACCTGCGAAACACCGTTTCACTAGCAGTCAAGGAACAGCCTCTACTGCAGATCAAGGTAGGAAAAGAAGATCATGAGGCTGACTCGGTCGCAAGAAATGCCAGCACCGTCTACAACTTTGTGAGAGACAACCTTCCAGAAGGTCAAAACAACATCAAAAACGCTATGATAAAAACCACAATGGGTCCATCAGTGGAGGTTGATAACTAATGGTACAGCCAAAGCCAAAGAACCTGACCCGTGAACAGAAAGAAGCGAAAGTTGAGGAGTTCGAACAGGCAATTCAGGAACACAAGGTCATAGGAATACTTGATATGCAAAGCCTTCCGGCCAGACAGCTCCAAGAAATAGAGAGGGAGATAGAAGAGTTTGCAGACATCAAGATGAGTAGGAAGACCTTGATGAACATCGCACTCGACAACATAGAGAGAGAAGGTCTTGAGGAACTTGATACAGACGAAGCGATGCAGCCTGCATTCATTTTCTCTACAAAAGATCCATTCCAGTTGTACAGCCTGATTCAGGACAATCAGACTTCGGCTGCAGCTGATGGAGGGGAAATCGCTCCAAACGACATCGAGGTGCCTGAAGGTGATACGGGAATCGGTCCAGGACCTATGCTTGGAAAACTGCAGCAGACCGGCGCACAGGTCCAAGTGGACGACGGCTCGATTCATGTAATGCAACCTGCGACAATGGTCGAAGCAGGAGATGAAATAACATCTGATGATGCAGAAATCCTTAACCAGCTAGGCATCGAACCGTTGCAGATTGGGCTCGATCTAGTCATCGCATACAATGATGGAGAGGTTTTCAACGCCGAAGAGCTCGACATTGACACTGATCAGTACAGAGAGGATATTGAGTCAGCAGCCGCATCAGGATTCAACCTTGCAGTCAACGCAGAGGTTATCAACGAGACAACCGCCTCGGCGATAGTCAGCGAGGCAGCACAGAAGGCGAAGAACGTTGCAATCAGTGAAGGACTTCCAGAGGAAGAGACAATCAAAGAATCGGTAAGCTATGCACATTCCGCTGCACAATCAGTTGACTCAGAAGTCAATCTAGAGTCAATCCAGGAAGAAGAAGATGAATCCGAAGAATCTGAGGAAGAAAGCTCTGAAGACTCAGAAGAGGAGAAAGAGGAAGCCGAGACTGAAGACGGAAACTGATTAGAAGTCTAGAAACCCATGCCTCCTTCAAATTTTACTTCTTGTTATCCAAGGGGGCTATCTTCCCAGGCTTTTTCTATAAACCCTTTCCTTCCAGAGGCTCTCTCATAGGCTTTATACTGAGCTGTGTTTTTCTTTGAGTAATTCTGGTGGTAATCCTCTGCACGAAAGAAGGTAGTATAGTTTTCTATCTCCGTGACTATAGGCTCGTCGAACTTTCCAGATCTAGATAGATTCTCCTTCGATTCCGTAGCAAGTCTATACTGTTGCTCAGTGTGTGGATAGATCGCCGTGGTATATTGTGGTCCTCGGTCAGAGAACTGACCGCCAGGGTCAGTCGGGTCAATACTCTTCCAGAAAATATCCAAAATTTCATCGTACGAAATGACCGATGGATAGTATCTAACTCTTACAGCCTCTCTATGATCTGTCTCACCTGTCGTAACCTGGTCATATGTGGCTGTAGAGCTCCTACCTCCAGCGTATCCGCTTATAGCTGCTTCGACCCCTTTGACACCCATATAAGCTCCTTCTATACACCAGAAGCATCCCCCAGCAAGAGTAGCATTTGTAGGAGTTTTGTTTATAACCTTCTGCTCCCATGAATCCTCGCCTGAATTGGAGTTCACAGATGATTGAGCTACAGCATCACTGGTTGACTCACTTGTACCCTGGATATTACTATCGCTAGCTAGGGATGTATCTATAAGTCCAAACTGTACCGCAGAAGCACCAAATCCTACCAAGATCAAGATCATGCCGATATTAAACGTTCTATCTTTCACCTTACATCACCGTTTACAGAGCTATTATCTTTGAACATTGAGGTGTACTGACCGTATCCCTCTTCCTTGAGATCCTCTGCAGGTATAAACTCGAGAGCGGCGCTGTTAATACAATATCTAAGTCCTGTTTTATCCTCTGGCCCATCCTCAAATACATGACCCAGATGGCTCCGTGCATCTTTACTTGCTACCTCTGTCCTGACACCAAGAGGACCCTCATCTCTTCTAGTCACTATGTTTTCAGGCTCCAATGGTTTGTAGAAAGCTGGCCATCCAGTACCAGAATCATACTTGTGTTTACTGGAGAAAAGCGGTTCTCCACTAACAACGTCAACATATATTCCCGGCTCCTTATGATCATAGAATTCATTATCAAAAGCAGGTTCAGTTCCATTCTGCTGAGTTATCTCATACTCGGATTCACTTAGCCTAGATATTTCCTCTCTATATTCAGATTTCGGACTCTGCAGACTTTCACCCGATAAATTACTGCCATTCTGAGGCTCACCAGCTGTTACAATTTGACCAGGAGTTGAGCTCGAGTTGGGCTCCATAGGAGCGGAAATTGAAAGATATCCAACCACGAATCCAAGAGAGACAAGCACCAAAGCGACTATTGCTCGGTTATCTGATAATATATCGGTATAATCCATATGTTATTATACTGTTTTTGTGGAATAAAACCGCTTTCCATATTTTCTCCCAAATTCATGAAAACTAGGGCCGATTATACACTACGTATTTCTTGACTATAGACCTAATACGTTGAACACTTTGATCAAGTAGTAGAGGGAAATTCCTATCATAAGTATTCCTGAGCCTCTGTGTATGATTGATGAATGATTCTGCAGGAACTTGATCACTTCCTTACTCTTTGACTGTGAGATAACGGAGAATGCTAGGAGAGGAAAGCCTATCCCGAGACTGAATGAAGTGAAATTCAGCAAGCTTGTTGCAGGTGTCTCAAACAGGAAGGCTCTTGCAAAAAAGGTTGCGATAAACGCAGGGTTACATGGAATAATTATAGCCCCAAAGAAAAATCCAAAGGCATAAGCGTTAACCAGAGGATTTTCAAACTCTGGCGTACTCTTCGATGGAATATAAGCTTGGAAATCAATGTCAAGAGTCATTATAAGACCCATTAGACCTAGTATTCCAAAAGCAACAGGCGATATAATTTCTATGACGCTTGTAAGAGATTCCTGAAGCAAAGTAGAAAAAACAATACCTAAAGATAACATGAAACTTACAACCCCTGCTACAACCAGTAAACCAAAGAGTAGATACGTTTTCTGATCGGTGTCTGTATCAAGCTGTTTAGAAAGATACGAAATAAAGCTTGGGTATAATGGTATTACGCAGAGCGCTGTCAAGGGCGTTGCAAGACCCAAGAGGAATGAAGTGGAGAGCTCACCAAGAACCATCTAACAAGCCTCCTGTATCTGGTCCTGAAGAGTAGAAGCTGTTTTTACGCCGTTTGAAAGCCTTTTGCTGGTATTTTGACAAACCAATATAACTGGTGCCGAAGGAGGATTTGCAATGGAGTTTCCATACTCCTGAATAAGCATTCTGGTTAATTCAGGCGGTGAAATAGCATAGCGCCAGTCAAAACCATTTTCCTGTGTGTGCTGGCGGATTTGCTGCTTGTCCTCATTGGAGTCAACATCCAGAGATACTGACGTCACATTTGAGCTTCTTTTCAATTTCTTTATCTCATTCTGCTGGTTTGTACATGTTGGACACCAAACCGCAAACGTCTCCACGAGTACGGGTCTTTCAAGTTGATTAATCGTAAATGACTGGCCAGAATTAACGTCTTCCAAATTAATTTCCTGCCATTGGGAGCTGCCAGCTTCATTAGGCGACTCCTGCCCATAGGCCATTCCAAAAGCTATGAAGACAAATAGAGCTGCAGCTGATCCTGCCAGAATGTACGTCCTTCGGTCAAAGTCTTCAAAATCCATGTCTTATTCACCTACTCCTGCTTTAGTTTATCCAAATGTGAATGTATATGCTTTCAAGCTTTTGTCCTCAGATTCTAATCTTAATCTATGTTCTTCGTACCCGTCATTCTCAATTAAGTTGTAAAGCTGCTCGTCGTTCACTGAGACCGTCCCATTCTCTACGTCTCTTCCTGAGGCTTCTGAAACCAGTTCACCGTCCTGATATACTCTGACGCTCGTATTCTCTCCTTCTAGAACCATATTGACTCTCTTTGATTCATATCTAAGCAGTATTTGACCTGAGCTGTTTGTTTGGGCAAATTCTTCTTCAATGTTCCATTCTCCACCTAAGTATAACTGATTTTTTTCTGCCTGTTCTGGAAGCGTGAAGCTTTGAGCTCCAGTTGTTCCATTCTGACCATTTGCTAGGTAACTGTTTCTAAGCGAACCAAAGTATATCTCAGGGGTCTCGACTTTAGAAGACTTAACATCAGTTGAGTCAAGCTGTTTTTCTGCCAAGTCTTGATTAGCTTTGTCTGTTAACTCGGGGTCTTCTCCATTTCTCATCTTTAGCTCTTTGAGCAGCTCTCTTATCTTTTGCTCTGTCTGGTCGTATCTCCCCTCACCTATACGCTCGTATCTAATAAACCCGTCCACTCCAATAAGGTACTTTTGAGGCCAGTAACGGTTGTTATAAGCATTCCAGGTCCCATATTCGTTGTCTAATACTACTGGGTAGGTTAGATTATATTTCTCAACGGCATCAACTACGTTTGATCTTTTCTTCTCAAAATCAAACTCTGGCGCATGGTTCCCTATGATCAGGAGGCCATCATCAGAGTATTTTCTATGCCACTCTTTGAGATGTGGAAGTGTTCTCTGACAATTAACGCAGCTGTAAGTCCACATGTCTAACAATATAACTTTCTCCCCTATGTTCTGCTCTATAGAAACATTGTCAGCATTGATATACCCCGTCGGGTTGACAAGAGGTTTGGCTCTTTGAAATTCTTCCTGTTTCATCTCTACAGCCTCCGTCTTGTTCATCACTTCTATGCCCTCAGTGTTCGCTCCCTCGGGACTGTTCAAAAGACTGAATCCTGCTGCCCCTACAGCCAATAAAACAACTGCAGCGAACTTGTAAGGTTTTTCTACCTCAAAATTCACAATAACACCTCGTTTAAGATACTGAAGTTTGCTAGCAGCGAAAGATTCTGGGTCGCAATAAGGACTCCCATCAGTATCATAACATAGCCGAAGATAATTCTAACCTTCTTGACCGCATCCATTCTCTGCATGATATATTCTCTGAATTTATTTGGGAAGGCACCTATCAGTAAAAAGGGTGTACCCAAGCCTACAGAGTATGCCACCAGCAGGAAGAAGGCTGAGCCTGGGCTTGCAGAAGCTAATGCAAAGACGCTGCCAAGTATAGGACCTACACAAGGAGTCCATCCTACAGCGAATGCTGCTCCAAGAATGATCGAGGAAATATAACCTGATCCCAGCTTGTCCTCCAAACCTAATTTATGTTCTGTATCAAGGCTTGGGATACTTATTATACCGGTCAGGTGTGCACCGAAAAATATTATCAGAGATCCAGCAAATATGGAGAGATAATGAAGTATTTGGGTGCTTGCTGATTCGAGGAAGGAGTTGAGAAGCACACCCATAATACCGAACACTACTGAGAAACCTGTCACAAAGAGCAAGGCAGTTACAAACACTTTTTTTCTGTTAAAATTATCTTCCAGATTCGTACCGGCCATATGTGCTATAAATGCAGGGATCACCGGCAGCATGCAGGGAGATAGAAATGAAAGAAGACCTGCAAGAAAGGAAAACGCTAGAGTTGGTTCCGCCGCCATTTTATCAAATCACTGCTCCATCGAACCATTTTCCATCATGGCATCGTTCATCGAGTCACTGGAGTTCATCGAATCTTCAGAACTGTTTGATTCTTCACCTAAATCTTCCTGAGCCTGCATTGCCTGTCCAGCCTCCATCGCATCGCCCGACTGAGCTGAGTCCTCACCTAAATCTTCCTGAGCCTGCATTGCCTGACCCGGCTCCGCTGAATCACTAGGCTGGCTCTGGGGCTCCTCAGAAGCCGCTGAGAGAATGTTAGTTTGCATACCCGCAAACCCTACTCCAATAACACCCAAAACTAGGGCCGCTCCTACAATCATCTTGTTGTTCTGTATGACCTCTTTCATAACAAAACTACATTTATTCTAATGAGTTTTTAATCAATTCCAAGATTTCTCCCAAATTCATTCAATATAGACAATGGGTTGGAGTAGAATGCAAAGAGCACTGAGCTTACTGCAACAATTTTTAATCCTGCATCATACTTTTGCGATATGGGATTTGGCACAGACATTAAATCGCTTCTTTGGCATCTCATTGGGGGACCAGAGGAGGGAAGACACGTGCCAAGATAATCAATGAACTCAGAGAAAGGCCTTTCAATCCAAACCAGCTATCGGAAAATCTAGATTTAGATTACAAGACCATTACATATCATCTCAGGAAACTTGAAGAAAATGGACTTATAGAATCTGATGGGGAAGATTATGGAAAGATGTACAGCATTTCGGAGAAGCTTGAGAGCGAAATAGATGTTTTTGAAGATATCTGGCAAAAGATAAATAAACAGAATAAAGGCAACAACTAAACCATGATCACTGAAACATCTATAATACTTTCAGGACTAAATGCGGCGATATTAGCCTCTCTCATATATGTATATGCGCAAAACTACCAACAGCTTAATTCCAAGTTCTCCTTAGGGCTGCTGATATTTGCCTCAATACTATTGCTAGAGAATATTCTTGCATTCTATTTTAGCTGGACGATGATGGGGCTCTACGCCGAAAAGGTGGCAAGACAAGGATTGATACTCAGAACTCTAGAGAGCGCATCATTAATCATCCTAGGATATATCACTTGGAGGAACTAAAGAGTTTTGCAAGTTTTCACTATATCCTACATCTAAAATTTCTCCCTCTGAAGCTTCCTGCAGAACTCATCTAGCTTTTGCTCAACAACAGGCCGGACATCCAGTGCGTGCTCAGCAAACTCTTCTGCACCTTTTAAATAAAAATCATACAGTTTGAGAGCCGTAATGGCTATATGAGCATGTTCAAGCTAATTACTGGTTAAATGTTTAACTTTCTCTGATTCCTCAGCAATCAGTTCTGCGATCGTTTCCGAGTCACCTCTTTCAAGCGCGATCTCAAAGCTTTTCTCACGCGAAAAAATCTCTGTGTCGAAACTGTTTACAGGAATCCTCCGGTCCGCCAGAATAATCTCTTGGTCTCTAATTTTAGCTGTTTCATCAATTAGTGCAACCAGATCTTCTTCAAACTCTATGCCGGAGAAAACTGTTTGCAAAAACTTGGGATACCTTACTTCATATCTTGATTCTCGAATATAAGTCTTAAATTCAACGTTTCCAAGCTTGTTGAGGAGATGTGCAAATCTCTCTTGCAACGGTTTTTCTGAGGTAATATATATCGGTGTGCCTTCAGTATTTTCAGTCACAGAAGCCTGTATACGCGTCAGGAGTTCGTCGGTAACTTCCAGTGGGAAGTCCGGGTCTTCCACTTTTCCACTTGAACCAGGGCCTTTGAGTAAGACTATCTCTCCCGTATTATTATCCCCCATAATTCGGCGTACGAAGTTTACAGGAAGCGCTAGATTCTTGTTTTTCCAGTTATAGATTTTTGACTGAGAGTAATCAAACTCTTCTGCAAGATTCTTCGCGCCTCCAAACTCATTGACTCTATGCCAGAGCTCACGTCTGCCCGATTGGGTCAGTTTAATTCTCAGATTCTCTGGTAGATCAGAAAGCTTGAGCTTAGGCATCTATAATAATCTATGCAGGAGATGTTTTTAAGGGTTGACTGCCTTTCTATCAATATTGGTGAACTAGATTATGGAACTTGTTTACGCAGCACTGACACTTAACGAAGCCGGAAAAGAAGTCAATGAAGAGAACCTTCAGGAAATTGTCGACGCAGCAGGCCTAGACGTCGAAGACTCAGAGGTTTCTGCTCTTGTAGCAGCTCTAGAAGATGTTGACATCGAAGAAGCTATGGAAACAGCAGTAGCAGGTGGAGCAGCACCAGCAGGAGGCTCTTCCGAAGATACAGTAGATGAAGAAGAAGCAGAAGAAGAGGAAGAGGAGGAAGAAGACGAAGCTGACGAGGAAGAAGCAGCTGAAGGACTAGGAAACATGTTCTAGGAATCCTCTCAAACACATATTGCTTCTATTCTTAATTCTTCAGATTCTGTATTTCAAGACCGCGGCTTAGCTCGGAGGAAACTCTGCCGAGGAGCGAAAAATATTTAAATTTCATCACCTGTTGTTACCTATGGTAAATAAAACTCTAAGTGAGCTGGATGATTTGCTGAAGGAAATTAGATCGGAAGTAGAGATATATTCGACTATTTCTCCTGAAAATGAGACTGAGGAGAAAAAGGCTTTCGAAGATCGGATGAGAGAGGGTCTAGAAGACGATACTACTCCATCCGGTTTTGAACGCGGCGATGGTTTCGACGAAGAGGTAAACGAAGCCGTCGATGAAATGTGTAGAGACTCAGTAACTCAGAGCATATCACCAGAAGACGTTCCTACGGAGACGTTAGACTTAATAGAGGATCCAGAGTTCAGATACGAGGAGGGAACAGAGGCTGTACATAAGTATGCGAGACTAGACCGGAGACTTTCGGATCTAGAAGAAGATCTTGGAGACGTGGAGGCACCTGAGGGTGTCAAGAATCTGTACGGAGATACCATAGATGAGGCACGAAGCCTTCTTAACATAGCAAAAACGATAAAGAATCCTAGTACAGATGTCAAAGGAAACGAGGTAGTGCCTGAGGCCTCCAGCGAAATCTACGGAAAGCCTTCTGAAAGCACGATAAGCTGGGCTGAGAAGATCCTAGAGGAGACAGATCCAACAGAGGATGCCAGGTTCACGGAAGAGAAGTATAGCACAGGTGAAATGGTTCAAACACTTGAAGACACTCTGAAAGAGATAGGCATGCAGGAATGGAACGTTGCTACGAGAGATAAGGGCTCTGTAAAGGTAAATGCTGCAGACCAAGAAATCAAGGTGCCTGAAGGAAGAGAATTCACCGAAAATGAGACTATGAGGCTTCTGGTGCATGAGGTAGGCTCCCATGCCTTAAGAGGTGGAAACGGGGTAGAACAGAAGTACGAGGTTCTCGGCGCGGGAGCAGGAGGCTACCATGCTACGGGCGAAGGCGTAGCTCTTTACCTAGAACAAGAGACAGGTCTGTCCAATCCGAACACGATGAGAAAGTATGCTGCAAGAGTCAAATCTGTGCAGTCGGTTCTGGATGGAGATGACTTCTCGGAGACATACAAGATGAACAGAGAACACGGATTTGACCATGACAAAGCATGGAGTATGTCAAGACGTGCACACAGGGGAGGAGGCTTCATCAAAGACCATATCTACGCCGAAGGGAAGCGTATGGTAGAGGCTTACGTAAAGGATGAAGAAGAGCTTGAGGACACCTCAGGAATAGAGAAGTACGCAGAGATGGACGGCAATCTAGAAGACCTACTGGTCGGCAAAGTTTCAGTAGACCAAGCCAGAAAACTCAGCAAAATGAAATCCGAATATAGGTCAGAAGACGGCGAATCTGGATATACGCCGAAGGATATCGTGGATAATATGGGTAAAGTTACACCACCAAGAGTAGATGCATCGGTAGTTGACCAGAACGTAGATTATGGAAACAAAGATATGGCTGGAGCTTGAGGGCACAATCTTTAGCTGTAAAAAATTTCTCCAAATAAGAGTTGATCATGAAGAGCCTGTCCCAGCTCAAAGAAGAAATCAAGGAGGAAGCCGCCAGCGATCCTGAAAAATTCTTTGCAACTAAGGTGCTGAGGGAGAAAGGGTTTCACCAGAGGGACGTGCAGAAAGTGTGGAATGAACTTCTGGAGTATTGATGAAGAAAGAGAAATCTGCGGGGAGCCTGAATGCGGAGATGGATACACATTCATAAACAACTCTCCGACCGATGAAACCTACACACACGAACAGTCATGGACAGCCTTTGAGAAGTTCATGACTGACAGAGGCTATACTTCAATAAACAGATATCCTACCGTGGCCAGATGGAGAGATGACGTAGAGTTTACAGGTGCAAGCATCTACTGCTTCCAGCCCTATGTAGTTTCTGGAGAGGCTGAACCCCCTGCAAAGGAACTTATAATACCGCAGCCGAGCCTCCGTTTCAACGATGTTGACAACGTCGGTATCACCGGCAGACACTACACAAACTTCACGATGATAGGTCAGACATGCTTCCAACCACCTGAAAAATACGACCAAGACAGGTATTTCAAGGACATGCTCGAGTTCACGGTAGAGAAGTTAGGTATACCTAAGCAGAAACTTGTGCTACACGAAGACAGCTGGGGAGGTGGAGGAAATCTAGGAGCATGCATGGAGTTCTTTGTTGACGGACTTGAACTATTCAATCAGGTATACATGTTCTATGAGAGAACACAAGAAGGCTACGAAGAACTAGATCTGAAGGTACTCGACATGGGTATGGGCCATGAGAGAATAACATGGATATCAAACGGCACCGAAACCAGCTACGAATCCGTAATGCCGAAGACACTCGAAAAAATGAAAAAACAGACCGGACTGGAGGTAAACCAAAGTATATGGGAGAGTTTCCTTCCCTACAGCTCCGAGCTGAACGTAGACGAAGTTGAAGACATAGATCAGAAATGGCAGGAAGTAGCTGAAAAGATGGGCATGGATGCAGGCGAGCTGAAGGATGAAATAAAGCCTTCTGCCGCACTTTACTCGGTAGCCGAACATACTAGAGCCTTGATATTTGCTCTCGCGGATGGAAAAATACCTTCCAACACTGGAGGAGGTCACAACCTTAGAATGATATACAGACGGGCAAAGGACTTCATAGAGAGGTACGATTGGGACCTCAAAATGACAGAGATAGCGAAATGGCACGCAGAGGAGTTAGAGAACCTTTACCCGGAGCTAAAGAAATCAATACAAGAAATAGAGGAGATTCTAGAGGTAGAGGCAGAGAAATATGAAAAGTCTCGGAAAAAAGCTGAGAAAAAGCTCTCAAGCCTGGATTCACAGCCATCAATAGAAAAAATGACAGAGCTATACGAATCACATGGCGTATCGCCTGAGATGATGGAAGAACACGGCTACAAAGTGCCTGAAGACTTCTACACAAAAGTAGGCGGCAGCGAAGAAGCCCTCAATCAGGCACAAAAAGGCTTTGATATCAGAGAAGAAGTTAAGACAGAAAAACTATACTACGAGAAACGTGAACCCTACAGAAACAGCTCAGATTCCGATGCAGAGGACTTCAGCTTCATGGCGGAGGTAAAACAGATAATCCAAGACCAGTGGATTATCCTAGACAGAACACTTTTCTACCCTGAAGGAGGTGGACAATCAGCAGATACAGGCAGGATAGATGAGGGCAAAGTAGAGAATGTCCAGAAACAGGGGAACGCTATTCTACACAAAGTACCTAAGAATAATCTAGACAAAGGCGATAAAGTTGAGTGTATTGTAAATGGTCAAAGAAGAAAACAGCTGACACAGCACCACTCCACGACCCACATCGTCAACGCAGCATCAAGAGAGATTCTAGGAAACCATATCTACCAAGCAGGAGCCAACAAAACAACTGAAAAGGCAAGGCTGGATCTTACACACTACGAAAAACCATCAAAACAGGAACTTAGACAGATAGAATCAAAGGTCCAGGAAACTATCAACCAGAATCACAAAATTAACGTAATTGAGGAGAAAAAGTCTCAGGCCGAACAGAAATACGGCTTCAGAATCTATCAAGGAGGTGCACCCCCAGGAAACAACATAAGGCTTATAGAAATAGAGGAAGTGGATATCGAAGCCTGTGGAGGAACACACCTCACTACAACATCACATGCAGAGGACTTTGTGCTGACAGGATGCAAGAGAATACAGGACGGCACCATAAGAATGGAGTACAAAGCAGGAAAACAGGCTAGGAAAGCACAAAGAATCGCTCGAAGACACTGTAAAACAAGCTGCAGCACAGCTTTCGGAGCATAACCCTCAATTAGATAAGACAGAACTTCCGGAGAACTTCAGTGATCTAAGAGACACAGCAGAGGAAATTGCAGACATATACTCTGTTGAGGTTGAGGAGCTCCCAGATACCCTTCAAAGATTCAAGAAAGAAATAACGGAGAAAGAGAATAAAATCAGGAAACTGGAAGATTTCACAGACAATTCAACCGACCTAAGCTCTCCTGAAGAATCTAAAGACCTTGTTAAGGCAGCCAAGAAAGTGTACGAGCTCAGAAAGCAGAGAGAGAAACAGCTTGAAAACCTAGAGTCTGAAGTTGAAAATATTGTAGAGCAAGAAATACGTGAAAAAGGAGATGAGGTCGAACTTGACGTACCTACAGACAACATAGGCTTGTTGATACAGGTAAGCCGGAGTCTCTCTCAAAAACAACAGGCCTGCGTAACGCTAAAATGTGATAAGGGAGCAGTGTGCGCCTCTCAAACAGACACCAATGCAGATGAGAAACTGAGCAAGTACGGAAAAGATGTTCAAGGCGACGAAAACTTTGCAAAAATATTCAATATCGAGTGATTCTAAAGAACTCCTATCTGCTGACATCTGGCTGCAGCGCTACCTAGGTTATTCAAAGTGCCGCACACCGCCTCTTCAATGTTTCTTACGGTGATATTTGTAACTGATTCTTGCTGAGGAGCAGGACCTCTCTGAGTGATAACCCCTCCCTGCACAACTACCGCCGGAAACTCCGTAATACCGTTACGAGACACAATATCAGAGACCTGAGCCGAAGATACAATCTGAACAAAGGTCTTCTCACCGTACCTTTCCTGAATCTGTCTGACCTGATCCAAGTCCTCGATTTGGGTCTCGTTATCATATATAGCGTTGACAAAAACTGCTTCCTGCCTTGCAGCTATAACAGTTTGCTCGGTGTAGGAACGGTTGAACCCTGTCTCAGAGAACTGCTGACTTGGAGCTGTGAAGTTCCTCTGCTCCTGATCCTGATTCTGGTTGGGGCCTGAGCCACCGGCACCGCCCCCACCATAAACTAGGAACGTTGCACCAAAACCTACAGTAATCAATAACGCAATGAACAGGTTTCCATACTGTTTCAGCTTATCTCCAAGAGACATCTATACTATAGTTTTGGAGCCGCAACAATAAAGAACCTTGCCGACATACTTAGAAAATATGATAGTAGGATTTAATGTGAACAGTATAGACGCGGATAAATCAGAAGATGTCGGTGGAGACCTCCAGATAAACTACGCACCAGAAATAACAGGTGTAGAATCTACCGGTGTCAGAGCATTTGACGACGAGGTTGCAAAGATAGATTTCAAGTTCAGAGTAGAATACTCGGCAGGAAACACCGTCCCTGCACACATCCAGATGCAGGGTAACGTACTCTGGAACGGCGACACCCAAAACATAGTGGAGACATGGGAGGAAAGTGAACAGCTACCTGAGCAGATAAGAGCTCCTCTAATGAATGATCTATACAGAAAACTTCTCTCAGAAGCCACAGGCGTCGCAGACACATTAAGCATGCTTCCGCCAATACCAACTCCACAAGTGCAGAAACAACAGGACTAGTAAGCTACCTGTATAGGCTTACAAATCTTCTCTTCTTTCCAAGCATCTGTTTAGAGTATGTCTCCAGTTCTTTCTCCTTTTCAAGCGCATTTAAAAGCCTGTGAACATCTTCTTCAGCCCAAGACATGGCATCTGAGAGGCTCTTCACAGAAGGCTTCTGACCCTCCTCTATCTGTTCACTGCACTTCTGAAACAACCTACTTTTTCTGCTCATAGACAAGTATATAATCTGGTGGAGATAAAAAACAGGATGTATGGTACTTGAGGATGCAGAGGAGGAGATCGAAAGTCAGGACTACCAAGAAGCCATGGAAGACCTTCAGGAACAGATAAGGAGTGTTGAAACAGATTTCAAACAGGTGAAGACGGAAGACGCATCAGGCGATCTTGCCAAGAAACAGCAGAAGGCAGAAAATGTACTCTCAGATATACACGACCAGATTGAGTTCCTACAAGAACAAGTTGAGCGAATGAACGAGGAAAATCAAAACCGTTAAAAATTTTAAAGACATAAACAAAAAATACGGTGGATACAATGAGAAGACTCAAACGAACCGACAACGTCGAAGACGTGTTCAACCAGATGGAAAACCTATTCAACCAGTTCCACGAAAAAGGCATGGACTTTGCCTCAGAGCTAAGCCCAAACTTCCCCGTAGATATAGCCGAAGAAGAAGGAAGCTACATAGTGACAGCAGATATGCCAGGGGTAGAGAAAGAAGAAATCAACCTGAAGGCAGACAGCGAGGGAGTAGAAATCTCGGCAGAATCAAGTCATGAAATCGAGGAAGAAAACGAAAAGTACTATAGAAAAGAAAGATCACAGAGACAGTTCAACAGACGCATCGAGTTCCCCTCACAAGTTGAAGCAGATACAGTAGAGGCAAGCTACGAGGACGGAGTACTGACAGTAACAGCGGACAAGGACGAAGAAGACGGCCACACAATAGACATAGAGTAAAAACCTCTCAAACCACATTTCCTTTCCCTATTTATCAACCAAAATAAATAGACGCCAGTATCTAAATGAGCAAAATTTCTCAGACAGCAGAACAGCTATCCGAATTTCTCGACCTTGTAAAGCAGGACAGGCAAAACATTGAGAGAGTTATACAGGAGATCAAAGAGAAAAACTTAGACGCAGAGTTCATAATACATCCTAAATCAGAGAGTGTAGAAGACTCATCAAAAAACACAGGTTATAACCCGGAAGAAATAGTTAAGACTCTTATATTTGTAGCTGAAAATCCTGTGGCGGTTATGTGTCCCGGCCACACCAGTGTCTCTGAACAAAAGCTGGAGAAAATCACAGGACACGAAGCAAGAATGGCCACACCTGAAGAAGTGAAAGAGCATACAGGCTACCAGATAGGTGGCGTATCGCCTTTTGACCTCGACATCAAGACCTACATGGAGGAAACAATTCTAGCGAAACAAAAAGTGAAGCCCGCAGCGGGATCAAAAGTAACCGGAGTATCAATCAAACCCGAAGACCTGAAAATGGCTTCAGAAGCAGAGACTGTAGACATATCCAGAAAGTAATTTAACAGTAGCAACTAAGTCTACGGTTATGGATGCAGAGGAAAAGAAGGAACTCGTGATGCGTAACTCCGAGGAAACAGTAAAGGAAGAAGAGCTTGAAGAAATAATTGAAGAAAAGGAAAATCCTAGAGCATACGTTGGATACGAGACATCAGGACCTGTCCACCTTGGACACTGGGTATCAGTCAGAAAAATGCTCGACATCCAAGAAGCGGGATTCCAGCCGGTCATCCTATGGGCAGATCTACACACATACCTGAACAAGAAAGGTGAAGAAGCATGGATACAGGATATGACGGACTACTGGCAGGCCACATTCGAAGCACTAGGCCTTGACGCAGAATACGTTCACGGAAGGGATTTTCAGGAAAACGATGACTACTTCCACGACCTGCTGACCATGATGCAAAAAACCACGATAAACCGTGGTGAACGATCCATGCAACACGACCTCAGAGATAAAGAAGAAGTATACGTCTCACAGATAACATACCCTCTAATGCAGGCCCTCGATATAGTACACTTAGACCTAGACCTTGCAGTAGCAGGTATTGAACAGAGGAAGATACATATGCTGGCAAGAGAGCAGCTGCCAAAACTTGGCTACGAAAAACCAACATGCCTACACTGGCCAATGCTGTCCTCACTCACAGGAGACGGAAACGAAATGAGTTCATCGACAAAAGGGAGCATGTTCCCACTGCACTCAGATCCAGCCCACATCCGAGAAATCCTAGAAGACGCATACTGCCCTCAAGGAGAAACAGAAGCGAACCCAATCATTGAGATAGCTCAACATTTTATCTTCGGGGCAGAAAGAGACCTAGAGGTAGATAGGAAGGAAGAACACGGAGGAAACCTGCACTACCAGGAATTCGAAGAAATGGCGGAAGACTTTGAATCGGGCGAACTCCATCCGCTAGACCTCAAACAGGCAGTCGCAGAAGAAGTGGTTGAAAGATTCGAGCCTGTAAGGGAAAAGTTCCGCAAAAACCCTGAGCTGCTTGAACCTTTGGAAGAGATCGGCCACGAAACACCGGAATACATTCCCTGATTGAAGACAGTAAGAAACTTAAATCATGACAGCAAAAATCAGTAGCATGAAGGGTGGACGTGTTTCTCACCGGCAGATTTGCAACCTATAGGCTCAGTAAAGGCCTACTAAAACCTGTTCTAGATAAAAATTTCTGCACAAGTAAGCGTTATGCTGCGTATTGAACGCTTCCGCGACAACCCCGATGAAATCAAAGAGTCGGAGGACTACAGAGGGAAAGACCCGGAAAAAGTAGATAAAGCAATTGAACTGGACAAAGCCTGGAGAGAGAATCTCCAGAAGCTACAGGAACTTCAGGAAAGGAGGAACGAGGTCGGCGACAAGATCGCAGAGATGAAACAGAACGGCAAAGACGCCTCTGAACACATCGAGAAGATGCAGGAAGTAAAGGACACCATCAACGAGCTCGAAGACGAAGTTGAAAACTTAAAGACGGATAGAGATGAGCTGAGGATGAAAATAGGGAATATTGTAGAAGACTCAGTTCCTCAGGGAGAAGATGAGGATGACAACGTGCCTATAAAGCACTGGGAACCTGAAGAAGGTAAGAGCAAGAGCGGTGAGCTTGCTGCAGATGTACTTGAAGATACAGATTTGCTTGAGACAGAGAAAGCTGCCGAAGTCGCAGGTGAACGAGCCTACTACCTGAAAAACGAGCTTGTGAGATTAAACCAAGCTCTGATCAACTACGGACTGGACAAGATGCAGGAAAAAAACTATACTCCTATGCAGACTCCTTACATGCTAAATAAGGAAGCTATGGAAGGAGCAGCCGAGCTTGAAGACTTTCATGAGCAGCTCTACAAGCTGGATCGACACGAGCGCTACCTGATCGCGACCTCGGAACAAACCCTAGCAGCTTATCACTTTGACGAGATACTGCAGCCACAGGAACTTCCCAAAAAATACGCAGGCTATTCAACAAACTTTAGACGTGAAGCAGGAAAACACGGGCAGGAAACAAGAGGTATCTGGAGACTACATCAGTTCGAAAAAATAGAGCAGTTCATATTCTGTAAACCAGAAGAGTCACAGGACCTGCATGATGAGCTTTTGCAAAATGCAGAAGAAGTGATGAAAGATCTCAACCTTCCGTACAGAGTGGTTAACGTATGTACAGGAGACCTCGGCGATACACCGGCCAAGAAATACGATATTGAGGCATGGAGACCCTCACTAGAAGAGTACGGAGAAGTGGTATCGTGCAGCAACTGCACAGAATACCAAGGAACCAAGCTCAAGACGAGGATAAGACGCCAAGACAGTGACAACCAGACAGTTCACACTCTAAACTCAACCTTGATCGCGACACAGAGGCTTATGACAATCATTATAGAAAACAACCAGACTGAGAGAGGAATCAAAGTTCCTGAAGCACTTCAAGGGTACATGGGAGGTCAAAAGCACATAGAAATGGAGGAGTAGAGGAAGGAGCTCTACGATTCCTTAATTATTACCGTTTTTACGAGTTTGCGCCTGCTCACTCCTCCCTCTGGAATGGTAAGGTATTTTTCCATTGTCTATATTGTCTCCCCGTCCAATATTCTTCTTCCGTCAATTTCTTCAACTAGTGTGAACTCTGCTTCTGTGAAGAAGATCTGTAGCCTACCCACGCCAGCTAGCTTAACCTTGTGATACTCCAGTTATACCACCTTACACGCAGTTATTCGAAGGTTCTTTATCCACATTAGGACTGGTTAGCGCTAGTACAAGGTCTTATATAGAGCCTTAATGTATGCAGGCGGTTCTTCATCTTTCCAATAAAGGACTCCTTCTGCTCTATCCAGAGACCTACTAGGGAAACTAACGTCAGATTCTACATCGAAGTCTGCAGGATAGTCTTCCTCTATCGCGCGTGCTAGCTCCTCTACATTTTGCTTGCAGAGACCCTCATACTCTCCTAAAATCCTCACAACCGAATGATCATTAAGTCCCTTGAATATACGTGCGTAGCGTTCCTCTTCCCCTGCTAGAGGTCTTCCAGACTGTAGAGAACTAGGTATGAAGTTCATTTCCTCTATTGCACGAGATTCTATATCCATAAACTCTCTAGTACGGCCTTCTTGTCGTCCAGGATAAAGGACATAGATTTCTGTATTTTCTTCTAGCTCTTCAAACATCCTTGAGAGATCTCGATCATATTCAGCGTAGTCTCTCATGCTTAATTCCTCTGGAAAGCTTTGATTGTCTTGTAGATAACATCCAGGATGAACAACTATAGCTGCCTCTACTAATTCTTCATATTCATACAGTTTCTCACCATAAATTTGTTCAATCAAGCTCTTTTTTGCTTCTACAGTTCCTTGGCCTAATTCTGTCATTTTTACGTATTGATAGCGACCAAGTTAAATTAATTAAATCTTTCAGCAAGTCGAGTTTAAATTAATAGCTAATGACAAGAAGATGTATGGAGACAACGGTTATGGTTGGTGAGAAGCCGAAGGTAACCAGTAAGATCGCAAATGCCTTAGGCGACTACAGCATGAAGGAAAACAGAGGTGTCAAAAACTATATTATTGAGACGGATGAACGGCGTCTGATTGTTGCTCCAGCTGTAGGACACATATTCAATCTCGATCAAGTCAGCGAGGGCTGGGACTACCCTGTATTTGACGTAGAATGGAAACCCACCTTTGAGACAGATGACTCAGCAGGATACATGAAAAAATACTACAACAACCTTAGAGACCAGCTTGAGAAAGCTGATACATACATAAACGCGTGCGATTTTGATCTAGAGGGAAGCGTTATCGGTGCAAACGTCATCAAGCAGATCACAGATGCTCCTGATGAAAAAATTGAGAGAATGAAGTTTTCAACCCTGACACAAAGTGACTTGAGAGATGCCTATGACAACCTAGAGAGCTTTGACAGAGGCATGACGTCTGCAGGAATAGCAAGGCATATACTTGACTACTACTACGGCGTCAACGTTTCAAGAGCCTTGATGCAAGCCGTACGGGAGAACGACAGATACAAGACATTGTCAACAGGGCGAGTACAAGGACCAACTCTGAAAGTCCTAGCTGACAAAGAAAAGGAGATAATGGAGTTTGAACCAGATCCCTACTGGGAAATAACCCTGCAGCATCAGGAGTTCGAGGCCAAGTTCAAGGATAACGAGAAAGAGAAACCAGCAAGAATATGGGAAGAAGACAAAGCCAACCAGATATTTTCAACAGTTAAAGGCGAGTCAAAGGCCAAGGTCAGAAACATTAAAGTCAATAACTACAAACACAAGCCGCCGATACCCTTCAACCTTACAGGCCTACAAAAAGAAGCATCTTCACAGTTCAACCTGTCGCCGAAGAAAACACAGTCTATAGCACAATCACTGTACGAGGACTCACTGATATCCTACCCTAGAACCGAATCACAGAAACTACCGCCCAAACTGGGATACAAGAATCTATTAAACAAGCTCAAATCACACGAAAAATACGAGGACCTAGCAAAAAAAGTGCTGAAAAAAGAACAGTCAGACAACCTCTACACACGCCAGGGAAAGAAAGAGGATGATGCACACCCTGCAATCCATCCCACGGGAAAACATCCATCCAACCTCTCAAAGATGGAGAAGAAAGTCTACGATCTTATCGTAAAGAGATTCTTCGCAGTATTCGGAGAAGCAGCAAAAAGGCAGTCACTGACGATGACACTCGACGTACTAGGATACGGCTTTGAGGCAAAATCAAAGGTAACAAAGAAAAGAAACTGGTTCAACCTGTACGACCCATATGTCAACGTGGAGGAAGCAGATCTTCCAGAGGTAGAGGAAGGTGAAAAACTTGAGGTAAATGAATTCGACCTTGAAGACAAGGAAACAAAGCCTCCACGACGTTACAGCCAGTCCAGAATAGTTTCAGAACTGGAAAAAAGAAATCTAGGAACTAAAGCCACACGTGCATCAACAATCGACCGGCTATATGACAGAAACTACATCGAAGAATCACCAATAAAGGTGACAGACCTCGGATTGACAATAGTCAATACTCTGGAAAAACACGCTCCAGATGTACTCAGCGAAGAGCTTACAAGAAGCTTTGAACAAAAAATGGACTCCATAAGACAGGGAGATAAAACATCCGAAGAAGTAGTCTCAGAAGCCCAAGAAGAGCTAAAAGATACTTTAACTAAGTTCAAAAAGGATGAACAGGAAGTCGGAGCAGAACTGGTCAAAACAATCGACAAGGAAAGAAAGAGACAAAGAAGACTTGGAGAATGCCAAGAATGCGAGGATGGGACCTTGAAAATAATTAAGAACAACGGAAGCAGGTTTGTAGGCTGCTCAAACTACCCTGACTGCGAGAACAGCTTCCCTTTGCCAAGCAATGGAGATATCAACAGCATGGACGAAAAATGCGAGGAATGTGGAAACCCGAAAATATATGTCAGCAGGAACTCCGGAAACGACTACAACATGTGCATTTACCCCGACTGCCCAACAAAAGACGACTGGTGAGATGATGTAGTGTAATTACGTTGTTCTAAATCACGCTTGAAGCACCGAGCATGATCTGCTGAGCTCTCATTCCCAACTCAGGAAAGAGAGGCGCTCTTAGGGAAAGATAGTCTAGTAAGACCATTCCGATCCAGTGTACAATTACAGAGGGTACTATTGAGTTCGAATTATAGTCAAACCAGCCAAATATAATGTCTGCTGGAGCAGATGCTGCTACTTCTGGAAATGGTTTGCCAATATGACCTACCGCATAAAGTAAAGGAGATATAAAAACGCATCTCTTCCCGAGTTGAGTCAACCAAATACATAGAACACCTCTATAGAATACTTCAGTTCCCAAAACTAGACAGAACTGCAGCACTTGATGAGGAATAAAGGAACCTGGCGCCAAAAAGACTGTTGCAATCGGGTAGAAGCCTCTCATCACTGGTATAGATGCTCCAAAAATGTAGAATGGTAAAACAATTATGCAAAGTTTAATAGTGCTGATTAAAGTCTTTGAATCCAGTTTTACCCCTAGATAGCGCCCATGTAAGCGCGCAAAGCAGAATGGCATAATCACAAAGATTATTATATTCGTTAAGGCTCTGGTAGCTAGATTCGCAGGCTTAATCACAGAGTCAAAAACAAAAATAAACACAGAGAATAACAATACCTTCTCAGTCCATCCCAAACTATTCATGATCTTCTTGAGTCTATCGATTGGGGCTTTTATACCAGGTATTATGTTAGGACAAAATGTCTCGTTCACATCAGTTAACATAACCAGAGCTCGGTATTAAGAATAATTATAGAATCCTAAGTGCAGACTGATTCTTTAGATTAGGGCTCTTGGGCATATGTGTTTCGAATATCGAACAGTCAATGTAAACATGGTGCTAGTGAAGCACATAGTTGTACACACTGAGATTTCGGCAAAAACTATTCTCTCAATCCTAGATAGTATTGATTTATTCGTACAAGATTCTTTGTGAGGGTCAGAAAACTCCTGAATCATTCCTCTGCAGGCCATTATCCGTTATCTCAAAGCCTACTTTCTGACCCTCTTCCAGAGACCTGTGTTTTGCGATCTCAGCAACCCTTGAATCCTGACTCTCTGAAAGCTGAATTAAACACTTTGACCAGTACTTAGGAACATCACTTCCAACAAGCTCCAGTTCATCATCATCAAAACTGGTATACACCTGATTAGTGATCACTACAGGAATATCCTGATTCCTCGCTATCTCGGAAAGCTTTGAAAGCTGCTCAGAGAGCTCATTGTTAACTTCTGAGGCATTGCCGCCGTCAACCTTAAGCCGGTAAAGCGAAACCATAGAATCCACAACAACAAGCTCCAGATCCTGTTCCATAGCCTGTAAGGAATTTATCGCCCCTTTCTGTTGTTGAAAATCAGTTACATCTTTTACAAAAACATTCTCAAGCTCGGCTTCAGATGCAATCTGGGCAAACCTTTCAGCCGAAAAACTTGCCTCAGTATCAATATACGCTACGTTTCCGTGACTGGAGGCAACCTCAGCACTTATCTGTATGCAGGCATTTGTCTTACCTGAACCGGACTCCCCATAAAAATTCGATATCACTCCTCTCTCAATACCGCCTTCCAATAAGGTATCAAGAGGTTTAGAGCCCGTTGAAACGCGTTTTACTTCCACACATTCACGAGGCACTCAACTCTTTTATCCATGCTCTAGGACTTTAGTAAGATTATTTTAACATCAAAATTGCATACAACAATATGGAGACTAGGCATGTAATATTTGGTTTAGCTTTTGTGTTAATTTTCGGTGTAGGGATGGTTAACGTGCAGACTGACGGAGAGCTAGTGCACGAGATAAGTACAGAGCTGCCAAGGTATGAAGCATCCGGTAACACCTCTATCGGAGACATACAAAAAGTAGTGCTTGAAGCAGGTGAGTCAGCAGAAGTAACTACAAAAGTCCTAAACGTGAAAGAAATATCTTACGCTGATCCTACTCTATCTGAAAACGTTTCAGACAGCGTTGATCTCGAGCTTAGAACTATCACCTCCTCCTGGAATGGTTCAGGAGTCGCTTCCTCCACAGTACCTGTATGATCAGAGAACAAAGGCTGTAACAGCCAGAATAAGTATATCAGCGCCAGAGGATGCAGAAGCGGGAACGTATAATTTTGAGCTACTGGCATCCGGAGACAATACGGAAGGTGATATCACTGAAGCTATGCCGGTTGAGGTCCGAGCTGGAGGCTAGGGCTTTCTTATTCTTGAGAGAACAGCGACTTGAGGGCTAGATAAGCCAGATTATAGATGTAAGCTATGTTTTTTATTCACGTAAACAAAAATCAATTTAAGTGTTATCTACACAATTCTATGTAAGCCATGCCGGAAGAAGCAGCACTTGTAACCTACAACACCGAACGGAAGAACTTTGACTCAGTATACGAAAGAAACAAGTTCTACCGCGGGCTATTCGGGTACAAGCAAACTGTAAAGAAAAACGGCAAGGAATATCAATACGAGAAAGATGGATTGATGGATGAAATACCACACTTCCGGATAGGGGACTCAGTCTTCATAACATCAAAAGACCAAGTAAACAAAGTAGAGACATACTTTGAGAAATGGAGCGGAAAAATAACAAGACACATATTCACAGTAATGATCGAAGATGAAAACATTAAAGACAATATTACAAAACAAGGCTCAGAGCTACCAGAAGGTGAATAAACAAAATGGCAGATGACGAAGACGTGAAACTGCGTGTAGGCGAAGTACCGCCAAACGCACAGCAGGACATCGGCAAAGGAATAGTCAGAATAGACAGCAAAATCATGGAAGAACTTGGAGTAAGAGAAGGAGAAGCAATCATACTTGAAGGAGAAAGAGAGACAGTAGGCAGAATAGCAAGATCATACCCTGCCGACAAAGGCCTAGGGATCGCAAGAATGGACGGATACATGCGAAAAAACGCTGGAACAAGCCTAGGAGAAAACGTCTCAGTAAGAAAAGCAGATCTAAAAGAAGCCAACGAAATCACGCTCGCACCAGCAGAAGAAGGAGTAATGATGCAGGTTTCAAATCCTAACATATTCAAGAAAGGGCTTGCAGGACGTGCAGTAATGCAGGGTGATATCGTCGTACCCGGAGGAGACAAGGATAGAAGAAGCTCTGTATTCGACGACATGCCATTTGACTTCGACGCAGACAAGTTCGCCATGGGCTTTGGCGGAGAAACCAAGCTCATGGTCGTAAAAACCAAGCCAAAAGGCGCAGTAAAAATAACCAAAAACACAGACATCAAAATGAAACAACAAGCAGTAGAAGAAAGAGGACAGAAACGTGTAAGCGTGCCTGACGTAACCTACGAAGACATCGGGGGGCTAGACGAGGAAGTACAGAAGGTCAGAGAGATGATAGAACTGCCTCTGAAACACCCTGAAGTATTCCAACAACTTGGAATAGATGCACCCTCAGGAGTACTCCTACAGGGACCACCAGGAACAGGAAAAACACTCTTAGCCAAGGCAGTAGCCAACGAATCAAACGCTACTTTCCTCTCAATAGACGGACCAGAGATAATGTCCAAGTACTACGGAGAATCAGAGAAACAATTACGTGAAAAATTTGAGGAGGCACGTGAAGAAGCACCTGCAATTATCTTTGTCGATGAGATAGACGCAATCGCACCAAAGAGAGACGAATCAGGGGGAGAAGTTGAAAGACGCGTAGTAGCTCAGCTGCTCAGCGAAATGGACGGTCTAGAAGCAAGAGAAAACGTGATAGTGATAGCTGCCACAAACCGGGCAGACTCCATAGACCCAGCACTCAGACGTGGAGGAAGATTTGACAGGGAAATTGAAATCGGAGTACCAAACAGAGATGGTAGAAAAGAAGTTCTACAGATCCACACAAGAAACATGCCCCTAGCTGAAGACGTCGACCTCAACGAGCTAGCCGACAAAACACACGGATACGTCGGAGCGGACCTAGAGGCCATGTGTAAGGAAGCAGCTATGTATGTGCTGCGGGACATCTTGCCAGAGATAGATCTAGATGAGGAGATACCAAGCGACGTCCTGGAAGACCTGATAGTGGACAGAGACGCCATGGTAGAAGGTATGCGTACCGTCGAACCTTCACAGATGCGTGAAGTCATGGTTGAAGTCCCCCAAGTCACATGGAACGACATCGGAGGACTTGAAGAAACAAAAGACCATCTACAGGAAATGGTGGAATGGCCGCAGGAATACCCGGATGAGTTTGAGAACATGGGTATAGAGGTACCAAAGGGAATTCTGCTCTACGGACTACCGGGGACAGGAAAAACCCTGCTTGCGAAAGCAGTAGCAAACGAATCCAACTCCAACTTCATATCAGTAAATGGACCAGAACTCCTATCAAAATACGTAGGAGAATCGGAAAGCGCAGTCAGAGAGGTATTCAAGAAAGCAAGACAGGTAGCACCTTGCGTACTGTTTATCGATGAAATTGACTCCATCGCACCACGCAGAGGCTCCAGAAGCTCTGATTCAGGAGTAGGAGACAGGGTTGTAAACCAGCTACTGACAGAGCTCGACGGAATCGAATCCCTTGAAGGAGTTACAGTCATAGCAGCAACAAACCGTCCGGATATGATTGACCCTGCGATCATGCGTCCTGGAAGAGTAGACAGAAACGTCGAGGTAGAAGTACCTGATACAGAGGGAAGAAAGAAGATCCTAGAAGTACACACAAGAGACATGCCTCTAGCAGAAGACGTGGACCTAGACAAGCTTGCAGAGGAAACAGAAAGCTACGTAGGATCAGACATAGAATCAGTGTGCAGAGAGGCAGGGATGAACGCATTGAGAAACGACAGGGATGCGCACGAAGTTACCTCAAGCGACTTTGAAGCAGCTCTAGAAGACGTAAGACCTACAGCAACCGAAGACAACCTACAGAGGTATGAGAAGATGATGCAGAAAATGGAGGACATAGAGCAGACCGAAGACACACCTGACTACTACGCCTGATCACCACAGGCATACCTCTCTATTTATTAGTCAAGCAAAACAACTTAGCATTATGACACAAGACGAACCTGACAAACAAGAAAACAAAGAAGAGGAAGACACTTCAGACCAGGAAGCAGTGGAACAGCAAGAAGATCAAGAACAGAAGGAATCAGCAAGCGAACAAAACGAGTCCATGACCAAACAAGACGAAGATTCTGGTCAGTCAGGCACAGTGCAGTTATCTGTAAAGTCTCTTGTAGCAGGTGTTTTCGTTCTTGGCGTGGCAGTAGGGTTTGCCGGAGGAGTGCTTACAGGAAACGGCGGCTTAATGATTGCTCAGCCAGGAAACGACGCTCCGAACCCATCTCAGGCAGAAGAAACAGGAAGTCAAGAACAGAAAAACAGATACGGTTGACATGAGCAAGATTGACATGGAAGGTGAGCCTGTCCTCGGTCAGGAAAACGCATCAGTGACAATGGTAATTTATGAAGACTACCAGTGTCCTTTCTGTAAGCGCTTTGAGACACAGACCTTCCCAAAGATCAAGTCAAACTATGTTGATTCAGGCGACGTCAAGGTAGTATGGAAGGACTTTCCAGCACCAAGCCTAGGTCACGACTGGGCTGAACCAGCAGCCGCCGCCACAGAATGCGTCTACAGAGAAGGAGGAAACGAAGCATTCTGGAACGTCAACAAGAAAGTATTCGAGCAGGCGAAAACACTGACAAGAGGAGAAAATGAATTTACAACTGAAAATATTCAATCTAGAATCAAACAGTTTGCATCTGAGGAAGGAGTATCCGAGTCAGCAGTACAAAGCTGTATAGACAATGACAACCCTATGCAGGAAGTCAACGAAGATAAACAAGGAATCTTGGGAATAACCAGCAATATCGGAACACCTACCGCGGTTGTAAACGGCAAAAAGGTTGTAGGTGCGCAGCCTTACCCGCAGTTCGAGTCAGTTATAGAAGAGGAACTGAGCTAGGACCTGTTTAGTCTACATCTTTCTTCTTAATTTATTCTCGAGTGGTTACCTTCTTTCCGTCCTCAGTCAGGATTACAGTGTGCTCTGCCTGAACCACTGTCCCACCTTTGATCTCATTTAGAACTGGATAGGAATGTACAATATCGCCTTGTACAAGTTTTTTCATCGCCATTCTCTCTCTTGCCCCATAGTCATCAAACCATCTTGTGGTGAACGGCAATCCGTTAAAATCTCTTATACGAGACATAAGCTTTCTCTCCGCCTTCCCTCTAACACTTGTATCTCTTTCTAGCTTGTAGATGTTACCGTCAGCACCGTTTTTTACCTTTCCAGAACCATCAGTCAAGAAAGGCTCAATGGCAAAGGAGTCACCTACCTCAAACTCATAGTCAGAGCCGTTGCTATAGTTAGGAATAGACAGACCGGCGTGTTGTGTAAATTTTCCTACTGAATGACCTGTAAGATTTCTCACAACCTCATACTGATCAGGAATTTCTTGATCGATAGCATCACCAAGCTCTCCCACCGTGACACCTGGCTCCACATAATCAAGTGCTGTCGAAAGAACATCTTCAGCTGCCCCAATCATCTCCTCTCTACTATCATCAGGATTAATGGTAATAGCTGTATCGGCTATAAAACCCTTAGAGTGAGCTCCTATATCAACTTTTACAACGTCGGAAGGCTCAATCTCCCTGTCATCATCTCTAGTAGGTGTGTAATGTGCTGCGACATCATCAATTGATATATTCACAGGGAAAGCAGGATCCAAGCCTTGGTCTCTTACAACCTCCTCAACCTTCTCCGCTATTGTATTAATTTTTACTCCTGGCCGTGTAACTTCTCTAGCCTTTTTCCTGGCCTTCTGTATAGCCCTACCTGCTTCAATATAGTGTGACTGTTTTTCCTCATTCATGTCTACATTCTACATGTAAAGATACAAAAAAGCTCTATGCCGGTTACTGAAGTCGACTTTAGGTCTCTGGCTGTTCAGCAGCTTCTTGTACGCTGTCAGCGATTTCGAGGGCAAGGCTCTGATCCAAGGTCTCAGGAACTATTCTATCCCTTTTGGGCTCAACAAAGTCCCTGATAGCGTCTGAGGCAGCAGCCTTCATTTCCTCACTTATCTCAGATACACCAGCGTCCAGCGCGCCTCTAAATATGCCTGGAAACGCCAGAGAGTTGTTTACCTGATTATCAAAGTCGGATCTGCCTGTGGCTGTGATATAAGCTCCCGCGTCCTTGGCTTTGTCTGGCAGTATCTCTGGTTCAGGATTTGCAAGAGCAAAAACAATCGGGTTATCAGACATAGACTCCACCATCTCCTCAGATACAATACCCGGAGCCGAAAGACCTATAAATACATCAGCATCCTCAATAGCATCCTCGAGACCTCCAGATTCATATGAGGCGAGAGTCTTCTCCGCAAGGTCTGCTTTAAACCTGTTTGAGTCATCAACCCTGAGTATTCCAGAAGAGTCGACAGGTACTATATTTTCAGCGCCAAGCTCAAGTAAGAACTCCGCTACGGCTATACCTGATGCTCCAGCACCTGAGATAGCAATCCTTACATCTTGAAGCTGTTTGCCAGCGACATCCAGAGCGTTCTGCAGTGCAGCAGAAACAACTATGGCTGTACCATGCTGATCGTCGTGAAAAACCGGGATGTCCATCGAGTTCTTTAGAGTCCTCTCAACCCTAAAACACCGTGGCGCTTTAATATCCTCCAAGTTTATCGCCCCAAAGGTAGGTTCCAAGCTCTCCACATCTTCAACTATATCACCTGCAGTCTCCGACTCAAGACAGATCGGAAACCCATCAACATCTCCAAATTTCTTCATGAGATTGGACTTGCCCTCCATCACAGGCATAGCGGCTTCAGGCCCTATATCACCTAGACCAAGGACCGCAGAGCCATCAGATACCACTGCAACCATGTTACCTTTAGACGTGTAATCATATGCTCTGCTTTTGTCCTCAGAGATTTCCCTACAAGGCTCAGCAACACCAGGAGTATAGACAAGCTCCAAATCATCTGAGTCATCTATATCTACGCTTGGCTCAACAGAGATTTTCCCGGGATTTTCTGCATGCAGTTCCAAAGCTTCTTCATCATTAGCCATGATGTTAAATTGACAGCAAAGGCTAAAACAGTATGTATGGTTCTAATCCTCGGTCACCAAGAAGCTATCCACAACTTGAACCTGATCTGAACCATCGATTAACAGATCTAGGGAGAGCAACTCAAGCGTATCGTGATATTCTAAAGCTATTTTCCCAAGACTCATCAGCATATCTGTAAGATCCGCTGGATCGTCTAGACCTTCATAAGTTCCTTCAGCCATTTCACCAGCTATCTCACGGCTCACAGGAGGTATGGCTACAGAATCATTCTGTGAGCGATGAGACTCGGGCTGCAATCGTATGTATGGTCCGAAGTTCGGGCTGGTCTGAATACTGGCAGAAACCTCAGTACCTGATACAGTCTCCTGAACCTTCACACCCTTAACCTCTGATTCAGGCGTCTCAGCGTAGACAGAATCTATTATCTCTTTAAACTTCTGTTTAACCTCTTTACGGCTCTCTATGCCTTTCCTGACTGCGTCAACATCTGAGGGACGCCTTATGTCCGGAGAGTCAATTTTGAGCACGACAGGGAAGCCTATTTCAGATGCAGCATCAACAGCTCCTTGAGGAGATCTGGCAACCTTCGTTAACGGCACCTCTAGTCCATATGACTCGAGCAGGTCTATGAGATTCTCGAAATCTTCTAAAGCGTTAACATCCTCTAGGTCCATTTTTTTGTCTTCCTCATGGTACTTGAAGGTTTCATCTCTTTCCAGAAAATTCCTGTAGGAGTACATGTTTTCAAGAACTTCGACACACTCTCCGGG
>KB659958.1_pt103 | contig 54911 bp, 59 predicted proteins | sample 558768 | NCBI scaffold set KB644980.1 | reverse complement strand
GTCGCGACTAGAGGCGGTCGCTCGCGAGCTCACTAACCGATACGATCATTCCACTGGACCACTTCATATTGAATTTCTTGAAGCTGATAATTGGCTCTCGACACCTATGATTGTTGATGAGAAGTGGTTCGTTAAAGTTATCTCAAAGCAAAATTCTGTTGTTCACGCACTTTTAACCGCTGGTCGAAATCTTGGGGCATTCTCTGCTGGAACCGAAGGCGAGGGGTTTTTTGAGCATTTTACAACACCACTAGAGATGGCAGAGCACGAGTTCACAGCTGCCAAACGAATGCGTGACCTTGGATTAAATACTCCTAAGCCAATTGAAACGTTTGAGGTGGATAATCTGGGCATTCTCGTCTCTGAGTATCTTCCGGATTTCCAGACGCTTGATGCGGTTGACCGACAGACAGAGACTGATATTGCACCAGTTATTTTCAGGATGCTACGACAGATGCATGAAGACGGACTGTATCACGGCGACCTCCGTTCAGAAAATATTCTTCTGTATGAGAGTGATGTATATTTCATTGATGTCACGAATGTAAATGAAGAGAGCGTTGCTGATGCGATGGCATATGATATTGCTTGCGCATTAGGAGCACTTGAACCGCATCTCGGTGCCAAATCGACTATCGATGCAGCTCTTTCGTCGTACACACTCTCAGAACTTCTAGTAGCAGCACGCTTCCTTGATTTTGTCAATATTCGCCCGGATCATGACTTTGATTCCGCTGTCCTCAAAGGTGAAATTGGAACCCGAGCTGCATCTGCTGAGTCAAATCCAGCAGCATAACGACCGCAGTATTTCTGATTCGTTAGTTGATAATATATCACTAAGTGTAATATATGTGATGTACTCATGAGATCGGTGGGAGTCATCACTATTGCACACCCTGGCCTAAGTAATAGTAGTCATTATCTCAAGTTCAAAGAGAGGTGTGGGTGAGAACCCAGAGTGGAACCGGAAGGTGAAAGGGTGGAGGCGAAGGCGACGCAGTGAAGAGCGGAGGCGAGTGGTAACCGCAGCGGACCCCGAAACACTGCGGTGTGAATGTGATGCGGTGTGCGGTTGTTAGATTTGCCGACTCGACGAGAAAAGCGTCTTGTGTCGGCATATAACCAAAGAATGTGTATCCGGATAAACCCACCGAGTGACTGCTTGTGAAGTACCTCGGGGGCAAGCCCCCCTCCCTGTGTCGACCGCACTACCCCAGCAAGGGAATTTCAGTCCTCCCGATGTTTCCCTTTTCAGTGAGGAATCGGCTGGAAGTAACACCAGAACACACCGCACCGCACCGCACCGCAGCGTCCGTGGGAGTCGGAGTCGGTCACTGCCACTCCACCGTGACCATGCCCGGTGAAACCTCTGTCCCCGTCGCACTGCCACTGGCGGGTGTCGAGAGGGGCCACATTTCCAGACTGCTGCAGCCAGCAGTAGATGAAGGTCGGTAATATGTCTATGAGATTTTCTGGCTGTACCCTTTATAACTCATGTAGCGTCATCACTGTGTATATCGGCTTCACCCTCTCGGTCTCGAGGTCACATCAGTACAGTATCAAAGCCCCGACTACTGACCCCGAAGCACTTGCCTCGTTTATGTGTAGATTATTTGAAACTCTGTCGGAGCGCCGACTCGAGATTATCAAGTTCATCGTCTAGATTGCGCTTAAAATAGCGTTCAACACCTGGAACACGACCATCAACGACAAATTCATTGATTAACCGAGTAATATCCCCCGTCTCATTGCGTTCAATTGTGTGCTCACCGGTAACATTCATCATTGATGATTTTCCAACAAACTTGACATGCGTTGGCGGATCTCTTTCAACATCTTCCGTGTCAACTGTTGCTGTCGAGTCAATGAGTGGAATCGGCAGCGCCACCTCCCATGTAGCTGATGTTGGTACGTTATCATCATTAGTATTGAGTGAGTTATCAACCTCATACGTATCTACAACACTAATCGCGTCCGCCCGTTTCGATGGGTCAGCAATAAACTCCCACACATCTGAAGGCGATACCGTGAATTCGAAGACACGCCTGACCCGTACTGTCATACCGCGATTATACATGGCGGTGATAAAAATACTACGTCATCAGAACTTATCGAATCAAAATGTGCGTCAGGGTGATTCTTTGAGACCAATCTGGGAGAGAATCATTGTTTGCTTTGATTTTTGATTCGTGTAGCCAAAATTTATAACCGATGTGAACTCTCCCGACCTACTCACTCACGGCTCGTCGCCGTTCGCTCCTTACCGACGGGGCTTCCAGCGAAACCGACGTTTCCGTCAATGTCTGCCCAGATGCAGATGCAGATGCAAATGCAGGCTCAGAGAGGCTTATTCGTCGTGAGGCGTGGTGTGGCGTCCACAGCCCCCTCTACTCTACTCCCTCCGCAGAGCTGAACAGTTCTGAATTGGGATTTCCTATGCTCTTTCGAGCCATTTGCATCCGCGCTATATCGCGTATCATCAGGTTATCTATAGTTTGTGTTTTCGGGCGTGTCCCTTTCCCTCCATACTCGCTCACTTCGCTCGCTCCCTGAGGAAGGGGCTACGCCCTTGAATTTACATAAAATCATCTACTGTATTACATAAATGGGCATATCAGAAACTACTAGATTAATATCGTCAATAACTGATAGTGCGGCAAGGATAAGATATTAACAGACTGAAAAAATTACTCGACTGAATACTATCCACGAGTTATGCGCCATGTTGTTGATCTTGCCCGACCCCATTTCTCGATATCAACATCATCGGATTTCTCCGCCAACTGGGGTAGTCGTGCTCCGACTTGTTTCGCCGAGAGGTCAATTGCGTCGGCGATATTTTTCGCACGGAAATATCGTTCTCCCGCAGCGACGCTATCGCGCAAGTACGCGACGATTTGTCGTTCCTCTTCGGTGTATTTACTCATCAGTACGATGGTATGTGGGGATTGGGCTTAATCGTTTCTTGTCTGTTCAGTTTGCGCACAAGTTCACACCCCACTGGTCAATAATCAATGAATCTAAATATTTCAGCGAGAGTTCCACGGGTCACCCGACCTGTGGTCGTTTACAGATATGGAAGTATCTCAGAGTATGAAATTCATTGCTGGTATGACTCAATTGACACGTTCTCGATAGAAAGTGTAGTGTGACGATTATGATCAATTGAGGGTAATTGGTAATATAGCGCTGCTATCGTCTTGCTTCGGCGATTTTTTTACCTTCCTCATCGTCGGATTAACATGGCGCCTAACACCCAACAGCCAATTTCACCTACGAGACGGCGACTTGGGCTATATATTCTTACTGCATCTGGTTCTATTATACTTTTTACTGCACTGTATCAATGGTCAATGGCAACGTTTGAGGGCATTTCTGTGAGTTGGATTGAGGCACTTCATGTCGTTGTCGAGACATTCACTACTACAGGGTATGGTGAGGACGCTGATCAATGGAGTTCAACACCTGTGCTTGCGCTTTCGATATTTATGCAATTGACTGGGGTTGCATTCATCTTCACTACGCTGCCGTTATTTGTTGTTCCACTCGTTGAACGAGCACTTGAGCGGAGTCCGCCAACAACAACGACACTTGAAGATCATGTTGTTGTCTCTGCGTTTACCGACCGCGGGGCAGTCCTTGTCAGTGAGCTACAATCACAAAGTGTCTCACATGTTGTGATTGAACCTGATCGGAATCGAGCAGTCGAACTTACTCAGCAAGGGTATGAGGTGATACATGGTGACCCTGAGTCAGTTGATACATTGGCAAGTGCAAATGTATCGACAGCTCGTGCCCTCGTTGCTGATGGAGATGACCGTCGGAACGCAAGTGTGATCCTCGCAGCACGTGAATTGACGAGTGAGCTTCGAATTGTGAGCTTTGCCGAGGATCCGCAGGTAACTGATTATCACGAGTACGCTGGTGCTGACGAGGTCGTTTCCCCAAGGCAGTTGCTAGGCAAGACTCTTGCACAAAAGGCTGCATCACCAATCGCATCAAAATTTAACGAGGCAATTCCGATTGGTGATGACTTTGAGATTGCGGAAGTGCTTATTCATCCTGATAGCACGCTTGTCGGAAAGAAGATCATCAACAGCGAGGTTGGTCAACGAACTGGTGTTAATATAATTGGAATTTGGTTTCGTGGTGAATTCGTCTCACCACCATCACCAGAAGCTGAACTTGATGAACATTCTGTGTTAGTCGTCACCGGAACTGAAGATCAGCTCGAACGACTCCGTGTGCTTGCACAGTCACAGACACGACGACATCGACGTGGGCGCGTCATTGTTGCTGGATATGGTGAAGTTGGTCGATGTGCTGGTGAGACACTTGAGTCTGCAAATCTCACGCATGTTATTATTGACCGAGATCAATCCGACACTGGCAGTGTCGATGTGGTCGGGGACGTGACGAATGCTGAGACATTACACGAGGCGGAAATTGAAAACGCTGAGAGTGTTCTCCTTGCGATTGATGATGACACGACAGCTATCTTTGCAACGCTTGTCATCTCACAAGTGTCTCCTCAAACGGAGATTATCGTCCGGGCAAATGATGCTGAGAGCGTTCCCAAGCTCTATCATGCCGGAGCTGAATATGTCCTCGCGTTATCGACCGTCAGTGGTCGTATTCTGGCATCAAGTCTGACCGAGCAGGATGTCATTGTCGCACAATCACAGATTGAGGTTGTTCGTACCGACGCTCCAGGACTTGCTGGACGATCGCTTATTGAGGCGGATGTCCGGGCGCAAACAGGAAGTACGGTTGTTGCCGTAGAGCGTGATGATGAACTGCAAACCAACATTGGTCCGGATTTTGTAATTCAAGAGACAGACACAGTCGTTGTTGTTGGCACTGATGCTGGGATTAGGAGATTTAACGAACTGGCATCAACCTGAAGAGGACACTAAATGTAATGTTGTGACTCAAGTTTCGGTCAATGTGTGCATGTTGTGTTTTTATTGACGGAGAAATCCTGTTGAGAGAATGACTGTGATTACCTTGGAGACCCGCACTATGATTATGATCAACAAGCGAGTCTAAGATTTAACAGTTAGTATGTACCATCGCAAATAATTGTATTAGATAACTAATCTACGTTCAGCCTCAGCGCAAGATACAGGACGAACGACAAGGAAAATCCAGACAACATCAACAAAGTGCCAGTACATAGACGCAGTACTAACGGATACGTGCCGATCAGCGGAGTACTGTCCAAGCAACCCACGGAGTGTTACAACTCCGATCAACACCGCTCCAAGACTCACGTGAAGTCCATGCAACCCTGTTAATCCGAAGAATGCTGATGCGAAGATGCCTGAGGTGAGTGTGAATCCCTCATGGATAATAAACTCATAGTATTCATATACTTGTCCACCAATGAACACGACTCCAAGCAAAAGCGTTCCTAAAAGACCGCCAATGAATTTCTTTCGCTTATCATTTCGAATTGCAACATGTGCATAATGAAGGGTTACAGATGATGCAATCAATAACGTCGTATTAATCAATACAAGTGATCCTGTGAGAGTCGGAATGCCAACAAAAATCGAACTCCAGTTACCAGCGCGTATATAAAAGTAGTATCCAAATAATGCTCCGAATGTTGCGAGTTCAGATCCAAGAAATGCTAACATCCCCCAGCGGAGTTTATTTGCGCTTTGCCCGCTTGATTCCCGTGACCAGAAATGACTGACAAAGGCATGATATACCCAGCCGTATAGACCAGCAAGAAAGATACCAACAGCAACAACCATTGTTGCAGGACCTACCATCGGTCCAACAAGTCCACTGCCACTCTGCCCTAAAATGTATAATGCTGCTGCCACATATACACTCGCCGCCCCAACTGCAGTGACGAATGGCCACCAACTCGCTTCGCCAAACCCCCGAGGCCAGTCCTCAACTGCAGGGAGATGATGCCCATGATCATCCTGTGCTTCTTCGGTACCCATATATACTCCCTTGCGATTCAATGATTAAAAACCCACTTAAAGCCGTATCTATACGATCTGATACACGGTGCGAGACCACTGACTCATCTACTATAATAACAGAAACACAGATTGATCATGAGACAGTCTCACGGTCAATATCAATCAGCACTTGTTGGACGTCGGTGATACGGTTCTTCAGCAATCCGTGTACGAAGCTGTTTGAGCACCTCACGATCAGTCGTTCCTGACATTTCTTCGACAACCGCAAATACTTCTTCGCGAGAAACCTTCACATCTGTCTCAGAGAGAGCATCCTCAGGGCGTGACAGGAGTTCACGAAGGGTACCAACGGCTAATAAAAATGGAATTGCCCATGCTTCAAGCGTATTCCCATCTTGAAGTGGGATTGTTTCAAGATACGTTTGAGCATCATCAAGAAACGAACCAGCAAGTGACGCTGTCCGCCGAACGACAGTCGCGGCGCCAGCCTCATGTTCGGGATCAACGAGTTCACCCTGTGGGACATCCTCATCATCAAGCCACTCAGCTGGAAGATAGATATTATCCTCATCGGTATAGTCATCATAGACATCTTTTGAGACATTCACCAACTGCAGTAATAATCCAAACTCCTCTGCTGTTTCATATAGCCGTTGTCGTCGTTCTGAGGCGATTCCATCTCGTGTGAGAAGATTTGTGATGAGATTTCCAACTGTTCCTGCCGCATAATAGCAGTATTCTTCAAGTTCCTCACGCGTCTGAATGCGGAGTCCGCCATCATTGGAATATCGATCGACGAAGGTGGTCATTCCCTGGACAAGCTCTCTTGCCGGTGGAATGATAGCTGTTTGAACCTCGTCAGGAAGCGCTTCAAACGTACGAAGAACACGGGGCGCATCACGAACAACGGCCCAGTCATCATTCAATTCACCGGCCGGAAGATGCGGCTTTACAGCAGACGCAAAGGCAACAGCGTCTGTTTCACTTTCAGGATCAAGCGCAGCATCATACATCTCAAGTAACTCTGCTTGTGTTTCTGATGAGATATGTGAGGCATCCTCAATTGTATCCGCAATCCGACAAACAAGGTAGCCAAGACAAATATACGACGACATCGGTTCCTCAAGAACGTCGACGGTAAGCGCGAAAGTCCGTGAGACGCCCTGCACCGACCTATGGCACCAATTTAAATCAGCCTGGTCGACTCTCGGGTGGTCATCCTGCTGAGACATTCGGGGTAGTATGCCAATATGAAGTAAGGATTAAAAAGGTTCGCGGGAGGGAACGGTAACTTGGTATCTCTCAGTGTGTATTACCTCAACCAATGAAATAACTGAATGTATTATCGATGCTGTGTGGCGTATAGGTATCATAATACTGAATATAATTTTATTCGTTCAACTCTAGAAAGTAATCCGTCAGCAACATAGAGCGTATGTTAGAAATAGTCGTTACTAGTATAGATATAAACATAATAGTTGTACATACAGTGATTATTTATCAACTATATAAATATTAATTGACTACACTGCTCGTGACACGACCGGTAGATACGACTATCTCGGTATCTAAACACCTGATATGGTTGCGAATGAGACAGAAGCCGATGGCATCGTGGCACGATATCGTGAAACCGAGACCGAACGTGTGCTTGAGTTTGAAGCAGAGACTGGCGGACAAACAGCTGCAGTTGCACAGAATATAGAGGGATATGCAATGTTGAAGGTACGACCTGACGCAAACGGCGATGAACTGGAGCGATATTATGGATTTGATATGGCACTTGATCACGCCGCAGAATTGCTTAGTGTGAATGTCCATGAGCTTCCAATCCCCGAACCTGCTGCGGATATGGGGATGTAATTTACAGTCATATTTGACTTGAGAATTAAGTTTAATCTGCGATTATCTCACCCTAGTATAACCAGACACAGGACGAGTCATTCAAATATCGTTTAGAGCTCGGAGAAAGAACTTATACGCCCTGTATCACTCGATAATATTCACCTTGGGAGTCAATAGCTGATACTACCGACTTTGATCCCACCTCAATCAGTTGTATCTATCATTCACGCCGCCAGTAAAATCGCGGTCCCAATACGAGATAAGCGAGTGATAAAAACAGCAATCCGAAGGCGAATCCTTCTCCGAGCGTGCCGGCAATGCGATGTCCAAACGGTCCGCTCAATCCAATAGCTGCTAGTTGAACAGCCCCCATCACAATGGCATCCTGGGCATGAAGATCAGGGTACGTAATTGGCGCGAGCATAAGCGCTGTCAGAATTATTACAAGCAAAGAAAGAATAACTGGATTCGTGAATCCAGCAAGCACGCCGGCAGCAAGAACTGTTGCTGCTAATGTTGTTTGGACGCCCTCAGTCTCAGCACTTGCACTATCGTAGGCTGTATACAAACCCAGTCGTGTTACTGCAGCGGCGACAAATAGAGCTGTGCCGGCAAGAGCGAGCCCCCACCAGTCCGATTGACTCCATACGTCGAGAATTGCTACCGCAGCTACTGACGCTGGTGCAACGCCGAATGAGGCAACATCTGCGAGTGAGTCAAGATACTCACCGACAGCTGTCCCTCCACGACGACGAGCAACAACTCCATCAAGCGCATCGGCAATCGCTGCAAGTAAGATGAGCCGTGCGGCAAGTGTGATGTTTACTGTTGCGGCTACTGTAGCAAGAAATCCAACGGCGGCATTGGCGATAGTCACGACGTCGGCAAGTCCAACCCGACCGACGAACCGTGGTTTCATACTCTCAGCAATTCAGAGGACCAATTTACCTCTTTACATTCGCATATTTCGATTGTAGTTACTGACGATAATTACAATTGCTAACATGCACTGCCCGAAAGGTAATAAAACGCTAATCGATAGACGAAGTCATTATTTAGGATCTTAACAATCGTCATTAAATATTCTTACTAATAAGTGATATACCCTTCGCGCTTTCATAAGTATGCATGAATAATAAAATAGTGAATGACGTAGATGGTCCCTCACGTCGGCAGGTTCTCGCATCACTCGGTGCTAGTGCCAGTGCTGTTATCACAACGGGTATGGCTGGGTGTCTCGGTAGCTCTATGTCTGAAAGCGGTGATGCATACGATATCGGAATGACAGCAATCGCATATACACCACAGGAGATTACAGTTACAGTCGGTGAAAGTGTTGTGTGGCAGAACACCAGTTCCCGTGGTCACACAGTTACGGCATATGAATCAGGGATCCCTGATGAAGCATCATTTTTTGCAACTGGTGGATATGAGACTGAGGATGCTGCTCGTGAGGCATTTCGGAATGATCTGGGTGGGCTAATTGATGGAGGTGAAACCTGGGAATATACCTTTGATATACCAGGGACGTATGAATACCTCTGTATCCCACATGAACAGCAGGGCATGATTGGGACTGTCATCGTCGAGTCTACTGGGTGATTGAACCGCCGGATATGATATTCTAAATTATAGAATACTGATTGAACTGAGTTTCTTTATATCGTATATCCGCTCCGTCCGGATCCGTCATGCGTCTCAGTTTAATTGCTGATTAAATCACTATTGGCATATGATATCGCAATATATCAACTATTGGCTATCTGATTTTACTTCTATTAGCAGATATCGCACCTCAATAGTGATTGATGCTCGATAATATTATTCGACTGCGACGTCTGTTTCGCCGACATCAACCGCAGCAGCCTCCTCAGCGGCAACCTCTTCAGGACGAGCTTCAAGCGTTAGCTTCTGCACTTCAACGCGGCGAAGTGGATAGATTGTTTTCGCCTCACCGTATATTGCGGAAGATAGTCGACCTTCAATTGCGCCATCGATTAGATCTGCAAAAGTACGTTCATCGGCGGCATCTTCAACAAGATCAATCATAACGCGTCGAATTGCCTGTTCCTGACTCCGGTCAGCTTTCTTTGTCGTGAATGCAACCGGCTGTAATTGCACACGGTAATCGTCTGTTGTGCGGACGGTGATTGCAGCATCAATCTTCGACGCGCCTCGTCGAATGAGACTTCGTAAGTAATCACGTGCAAGCTCGTGTTTAATAAATTCAGTGTATGCTGCATCGCTCGTAACATCATTTATTTTGAACTTGAGCTTCGTATTATTCTCACCCTGGTCGCCGGTGATATCACCAAGTGTTACTTCAACAGTTCTCCCGTGTATTTTCTCAGGATCGTCTGCAAAGGTTGATCCAAGTTCACTTCGGTCAAATTGCTCTGGAGCAATTATGCTATACCATCGGTCGCTACTCTTCTGTTTTGAAACTGATCGTTCACTCATGTGTTTGTGTTTATGACTGTGACTGTGACTTCGACTTCGTACGATCTGTACGGCACTGTTCAACTGCGGTGATGATGGCGTCTGCCACCGTCAGATTGACTATCGTGTCATCAACTGTTGATTGAACCCCACCAGTCGTCTCGCGGGTTATTGTCGTCTGAAGGGTTTCTGCACTCTTATCAACAGTCATTGACATTGATGCGGTATTATCTGGTCGTAGTGCTGCTGCAACAACCTCAATATCAGTGTGCGTTGTCTCAAGTTGTGCAGTCCGTGATACCTTCATCGGATCTGCATTAGCATGCGACTCTGTATCGATAGACATAGACGTGGATGATGGCGTTGACAACGACTCCGAGTCTAGATCTGAATCTAACGTTGGGTCTTGTCCTTGGGTCACATCCATGCTCGCGCCATCGTCGTCTGTTATATTTTGTTGGTCATCCGCTCGGTACTTTATTTCGTTGTTATCGTCTTTGTGTTCGCAATCTGCATTAGCTGTATAAGTATCAGTTTTCTCTCCTTGATTCTCGCCTGTATCATTATCTCTCATATGTTCGTCCTCATAATTCCTCTCGGGTGAATTCACGAACTATAGCGATGATCTCTGCCGGGGGAATAGTTGGATCGACGCGCACAAGTGCTTGATTCGAATCTCCAATCCACCCGTGTTGCATTTGATTTATTTCACCATTATGATCATTGTCAGTATCATTAGATTCCGGTGACGATGTTGATGCGTTCATGTGACTGACAACGTCATCACTCACAGAGGCATCGGTTGTATCTGCACCGGCATTTGTTCTAAGCGTCTCTGCGAGTGCAACTGCATCAGTATTAATCGATCCCGACTGCGAGTTCACTGTCGATTGCACAGCAACCCCAACGAACTCATCGCATAATCCGAGCACAAGAGGTTCAGGCGCTTGATATCTAGCAGCAAGTTCCACAGCTGTTAGTAATTGTCCTGGGCTTGGAGTTGGAATATCATCTACTGACACTGACACTGACTCTGACTCTGCTGCTGTCGTTCCAGACTCAATAGTATCAGTCGGGTCACCATCATTATCATTTACATTTGCATCTGCATTTGAACTTGGATCTGAATTTGTAGTCGGGCTTTGTGTGTCATCTTGATTGTGACACCGGAGAACATAGACTCCATCATATCGCCCAGTATGCGCGGTTTGCAGTATGGCATGAACAGTTTGTGCATGCTCACGCCAGGCAGTGACTGCTGCATCATTCACATCCTGATTGATTGCGAGTGCAATAGCAGCACCTGGACGCTCGCGCGAAGCCGAACGAAGAACGTCTGCGTATCCTTCGACTGTCGTCATCGGAGCTTCCGATAGATACTGTGGATGAAGAGCCTGCTCAATCGATACTGCAGTTTCAGTCGACGCTATTGATGTTTTGACAATATCGATGGTGACTGCAGAGGCAATCATCCGCTGATCCTCGGCTGATAGATGTTTCAATAATGCTGCTTCGGCGGATCCGCCCGTATTATCACTATCATCGCTAGCCTCAAAACATATGTCAGCATCGGTATCAATTTCAGTCATCATTGTCCGAGTAGCATCGACATCGCCACTGAATGATGCATGAATCAGCGTTGAGTGAGCAAGCCCATCAACAATATTATTCACAGGAATTCCGACTCCTGGCTGTTGATTAACAGAGATCATGTCTGTTGTTGTCAGTGTTTCAAGTAATGATGCAGCAAACTCGGTATCATTCTTTATTTCCGACTGTGTCTGAGTCTGCTCCTGTGTGCCAACTACTGACTCAATATTGAGTGACGCACCACTCGCAACAATACCGGCAAGTGCGAGCAGAGTGTCAGTTGGTGGAATATACACATCATTATTATCTCCGCTCGCGTCGCTCACAGTATCGAAACTGGACTGGGATACCTGTTGTGGTGTATTGAGTGATTTGATGACGGCATAAACGCTGCGCGTCACCGATTGTTCAAATGGATTGATATTGATATCTGCTGCCGAGTGCGACAGTCCAAGTGCGATACAGAGATCCTCATCCTGATCATCAGCCGTTGGATCAGCCCGTCCAAACTGGTCGGCACGGATTTGAAATGGAATATTCTCTCGACGAAGCGTACGTGCGAGTAGCCCTGCTGCTGCAATAGCATCACCGTCGCTCCGACATATGACATGAACAAATGCCGTATCCATAAGCGTCGCTGCAACGCTCTCAGCAGAGACATCTGTTGTCGGCATTTCAGAGCGTGTCGATATTGTCATCGTCGTATGTAGTGAGTTGAGCTGAGTCGGTTGGTAGTATGGTGAGGTCCTAGCACGGTGATTGTACGCGTATGATTACTGTATACCTCTGTTATTTTACTATGAACATATATGGAGATTGTCTAAGCAATCATCACGACACCGTCGTATGATCGGTCTATATGTTCTGTATCGCGGCTTTTGTGTTCGGTTTATTCCTCTTCTGCGTCAAGTAACTCGACAGCAACCTCAAAGCTATATGTGAAGTCCTCATCAAGTTCGCTACCACGGTAGTACGAGGCGAGACGACGGATTTTAGATTCAGTGTTTTGGAGTGCGCGCTTATTCTGCATATCCTGTCCGTTCTCATTGACATGCCGTCTGAGTCGGATTGCGCGTTCCATGAGATTCCGAAGATCTTCGGGGAGCTCCGGCTTTGCGTTATGTTCTTCAAGAATCGTCGTTACTTTCTTATCAGTTGCGAGTTTGATGTCTGGAATTGGAGTTCCTTTGACGCCTTCATCACGGAGCTTCATACCAATTTGACTTGGTTCATGTCCTTGTTCTGCAAGTTCGACAACACGTTCTTCAATTGCCTCAGCATCAACGTCACTCCATTCTGGGGGGTCATCTGCCACCGGTTTGTCCGAGCCGGACGAACCACGGCGGCGGGTATGCATTCGTGCCATTGTTGTATCAGTCTAATGTAGTCAATATATGATTGGAACCGCACAGACCGCAGAAAAGCGGTGAAATAAGAGACGAGTATTGACTCTAGTATCACACTTCCGCAATCCCAAGCCGTCAAAATACGGCGAGTCAGACTTGCGGCCGTGCTGTTCCCAACATAGTTAGCGGTTGAGTATATTAAAAACATTGCGACCGATACCTGTGGAAAATACTAATGTATGAGTCGAAGGGCTTAATATCGTAATTAGGCTATCTATATTTAGCATGTGGGCTCGTAGATCAGGGGTAGATCACTCCCTTGGCATGGGAGAGGCCCCGGGTTCAAATCCCGGTGAGTCCATCAAAGATCGCTTTTTTATTATCGCAGTCGATTGGAAGATCCTTATTTCAAGACCGAAACGATTAGATCCGCTACGGTATCGGTTTGACATCCTCGTCCGCCTGAACTGAAGGCGGGAGGAATCCCGAGCGTTGAGAGTGGCAGGTTTCCAACCATGGTTGCTGTCACTTTACAGGAACGCATCTCACCCAGCCATCGTGATCAGTTCAAGTTCAGTGGCTGGCTGACTGGCAGTGCCAAACTACCGTTACTCCTATTCTCAGTGTCACTGATTCACTGCTGTTATGTTTGGTTTGCCAACAGCGAGTTAGTGACACGTTGGGAGACTCAGACGTAGAGGTATCGTTGTGTACTCAACTCACCTCACTGACACGGACACAGACACAGACACAGGCTTCTCGCCTGCGTGATCCATCGGTGAGCGTTTCGGATACTGTCTCATTACTGGCGGAGAGACCGCCTCCGAAGGTCGGTCGGAATCGCTTCGTTCCGACCTGACCTTGTTAGGACATACGTCACGTTATCTAGTTTCTTCACTGTGCTGATAATGGATTCAGCCTATCCTGTCCTATCCTGTCCTGCGCCGACAGACGCAGGGATTCTCCTTGAATCTCTATAATCATGTCAGGCTCAATTTTCATCATATAGTCAGATTATTTCTTGAGGTGATTACGACTAATGGCATTTTTAATTTTGCACACATGAACTAACCTATGGGTCAGTCCCTCCCCACATTCAGTAAAAAACGATTGGCTGGACTCATTGCCATTCTATCCTTTGGGCTCTCCTCATTATTCGCGGTTCTCGGATTGGGTACTATTGTATCAATCACGTTCATTCTTGGATTTTTCATCCTGATACCACTGATTGGACTGCTTGGTGAGGACTTCCCACTTATCGAAGCTGGCGATGTTGAGTCTTCAGTGAATGAAACGACGGATGACGAGGACCCTCTCACGACGCTTCGGCAACGATACGCTAATGGGAAAATTGATGAAGCTGAGTTTGAGCGGCGACTGGAATTAATGCTCGAAACCGAGGATGTTCAGGAATCCACGACTACCTCAAACAGCGATGATGTATCCGATCAATTACGTGAAATAAAACGTGAATTAGAGTGAACTGTGAGCCACTGTCTGACTCGATACAGAGATGAATATTATATACACTACCTGAGTGATATAGTTGGAGTTACCGATATCAAATCACAGTGGTAGCAGCGCGGGAGCCTACGGCTTCAGCCGTGCGGGTACTGACTGTCTTCATCATATCCATTTAGAATCTCATGATGTAGTCGTTTGTTCGCAGTTAATTCTCACACTCGCCGACAGAACAATACCACTGCCCATACAGTGTGGACAATAATGTCTGGAAGTTACACTCGCAGTGTACTATGTCCGATTGTGACACCATTTACCAGTGGTGATGATAGTGACACTAATGTTGATCATGCCGGACTACGTTCGGTCATCGAATTTGTGAGCGATGCCGGAATTGATGGAATTATTGGTTTGAAGGACTCAGGTGGTGATTTCGATTATATTCTTGAAGTGTTATCAAAGACTGATTCTTCATTTCATGCATTTGAGGGATATGACCGACACTATGTGAGTGGTGTTCATGCTGGAACAGCCGGCGGGATTAATGCGCTCGCAAATGTGCTTCCAGAACGATTTGATACTATCCGAAATACAGCATTTCGAGGCGACACACAAACTGCACTTGAGATTGAGCAATCAGCCCTTGCACCGTTATTCGACTTCTGTGTTGAATATGGTATGGATTTGCACCAGTGACAAAAGCAGGACTCGCATATCGTGGAATCATCGATTCGGCACGTGTGAGATTGCCACTCGTTGAACTTCCTAATAATGCACATTCACGAGTCACATCTCTCATTTCAGACGCTATCGTTGACGAATAGGCGACATCGACACCTTATCATATCCCGCTATCAGATAACCAGTATGCCTGAGAATATGCAGGCTGCTGTTGTTTCTGAACCGGGAGCAGAATTTAATCTTGTTGATCGCCCAGTTCCAGAGCCTGGGTCAGATGAGGTCCGCATTGCTGTCGACGCGTGTGGAATCTGTCATAGTGACGTATTTGCTAAGGAGGGAACTTATCCGGGCGTTGAATACCCACGTGTTCCAGGTCACGAAGTCGCAGGACGGATTGATGCTGTCGGAACAGATGTCGATATGTGGGAAAATAATGACCGTGTCGGTGTTGGGTGGCATGGTGGTCACTGTTTCAATTGTGATGCATGCCGGCGCGGTGATTTTCAACAATGTGTCGACGCACAAATAACTGGATTATCCTATGATGGGGGATACGCCGAATACATGACTGTCCCAGCGGAGGCAGTGGCCGCAGTCCCCGATGAGTTGAGTGCTGTTGAGGCAGCCCCCCTCTTGTGTGCTGGTGTGACAACATATAATGCCCTCAGAAATACGGAAGCTCGTCCAGGTGACCTAGTTGCTGTACAAGGGATTGGTGGTCTTGGTCATCTTGGTATTCAATATGCACATGCAGCAGGCTTTGAAACGGTCGCTTTGTCACGAAGTGCAGATAAGGAACCACTTGCAAAGGAACTTGGTGCTGATCATTTCATTGATGCAACATCAGTCGACCCAGCAGAGCGGCTGAATGAACTTGGTGGTGCTTCGGTCATCCTTGCAACCGCACCTGCTAGCGATGCAATTAGCAGTGTCGTTAGTGGGCTCGGATCTGACGGATCTGTTGTTGTTGTGGGTATTCCAGGTGAACCAATCGAAGCCAGTGGGCAGGATCTCGTTGGAGCCAGAAGTAGTGTTGAGGGATGGGCATCTGGAGATGCACGCGATTCACAGGATACGCTTGAATTTAGTGCTCTTCGTGAGATCACCCCTGAAGTCGAGAGATACTCACTTGATGAGGTCACAACAGCTTACAGCCGGATGATCGAAAATGAAGCACGCTTCCGTGCTGTAATTGAGCCGTAATACAGATACCTGCTGTCAAACGTCGTAATTAGCTATAGTGGCTCCTTCTCAGATGGTTTGATAATATTATACTCGAGTCGTATCCCATCGGTTGATTCGCATCTGATATGAACAAACACGTTCTTTACTTCATCATTTGATTACCGGCTAACTGTGAGGTGAGCCCCTCCTTGGAAAATAATATAAATTCGAATAGGCACTTGTCATTGGTGATACTTTGATGAAACCAGTATGTCGGCTCACAGAACTATTAAAAATCATTTCATCGGGTAAGTTGGTATCAACAACGGCTGCAGGTGAAATCACTTCGAAAATAAAACTGATATGTGAATCAGCTCACCGGGAGAATATCCCGCAGCACGTCAGAGAATTACAGCATATATTCGTTGACCGATATGCTCAGTCGGCGCGGTGTTGTTCAATCGTCTGGGTAAGACGCTCTCTACTCACCGGGAGTCGGATTGGCTGTCGAGCACCAAGGCGGGATCCAATGGTTGACTCAAGTCGATCAATTGCTGCTGACACAGCAATTCCAGGCAAGTAGAATTCACGTTCGTCTTCGGCACTGCGTTGTCGCTGTTGTGGGATGTTTTGTTTCATCTATATATACAGATGTTATATCTAGGTATGAGGCTTTATCAGTACTAATTCATGCCTTTATATCCGGTATTTATCACGAATTATATAGCCGAAATATGGAGTCCCAGTGCGACGAATGCATCCATGTGAATTGCCTGCAAACAGCATGAGAATGGACAAAACGGTAGATAGCGTATATCCATCAGCTCTATATTTTTATGTTAGTGCAACGATAATTACTCATATATTTATTAATTCTGAAATATATTACGAGCAAAGACATCACACGTAATTAATCCTTACTCAATCAGTCAACTACCCCACCCTACTCGCTCACCGCTGACGCGGTTTGCTCCTTGAGGGTGGGGCTTGTCAGTGAATACAACTCGACGCTTTGAATAGCGTCGTCGGATAAAAACACGCTCGGATCGACAGAAAAACAGGTAATTATTCGCAGGATGTCATGAGAGTTCGAACGAGTCCTATTGATTATATCGATAATAATTCGACAAGATTTGATTCAGGATCACGCAAAAAACAAACCCGTGTTCCTGTATCGGTCGTCTGGGGAGAACTCACCGTCTTGACATCATCTGGAAGCGACGCGTACACTGCGTCGATATCCTCAACAGTAACTCCGATATGCACTGTCCCAGAGGTGTTCAACCCAACTGAAGTATGCTGTGTATTTGATGGGGTATATGAGACGAGTTCAAGTCGACCATCACCAGTATCGAGATGGACAAACTCAGCGTGTGCATTGGGCACATCGACAGCAGTTGCAAACGCCTCATCACCAACGTTGAATCGTGTGAGAATATCAAGATTGAGCGTTTCAGTGTAAAAATCAACCATTTCCTCAAGCACATCAACAGTAATTCCGATATGATGCAGTGTTGGTGACGGTGTCGATGTCATTGTCGAGACTAACAGCTGGAATAATAAATACGACTGTGGATTATCGATGAATAGAATATCACTGCTTTTGAGATTCCACACAAAATGATAGCTGATTATCCACACTCGTGCCTGTGGGATTCGTTGAATGATCCCTATGGACATCGTGAATGTGAGCTACCTCACCCTACTCGCTCACCGTTATTTCGGGTCGCTCATTGAGGAAGAGAACCTAGCTAACACATCTTAATCCCGTGGATCTCTGTATTGTATCTACTTCCACACCCAGAATATATACAGTCCTCGTTAGCATAATCAGTAGACGAGAGTATGTGACTGAAGATTATTATTTGGTTGTAAAATCGCATAATAATTTTAATGCTCCGTTGATATAGACTGAATATATGACATTCACAGATGAGATACGTCCCCGAGCGGACGAAATTTGGACAGCGATTGTTGAACATCCAATGGTTTCCGGCATCGGTGACGGAACTCTTCAAACAGATCGATTTAAATATTGGGTCCGACAGGACTATCAATATTTGATTGAGTATAGCAGACTCTTCGCGCTTGGAGCGGCTAAAGCGCCAACATTTGATCGAATGAAGACATTCACAGATTTACTCACTGCAACGGTCGAAGAAGAAATGAGCCTTCATCGATCATATGCAGCAGAGTTTGGAATTACTGAGACTGAACTCGAAACGACACCACTATCGCCGACCACGCAGGCATACACTGATTTTCTCCTTCGAACCGCAGCACTCGGTTCATTTTCAGACCTCATTGTGGCATTGCTACCCTGTATGTGGGGATTCAATGACGTCGCCACACGTCTTGCTGCTGATGGGTTGCCCGCAGATGAGCGGTACGCGGCGTGGATTGAGATGTACACCGGTGAAGAGTTTAATCAACTCACAGAGTGGTGTCTGACCCTCACCGATGAGGTGACTGCTGAAGCAAGCGAGACAGATATTGAGCGCTATCGCGATATATTTGAGACCTCAGCACAGTATGAATATCGCTTTTGGGATGCTGCATGGCAGCGCGAAGAGTGGACGGTCTAAAAGATGCATCTGATATATCCGTGGAATGTTAGTATAACCTCAAAGCGTCGACCCACGATTATTAGCAAAGCTGGAGGCTGGATGCCATGGTGAGCACGACTCTTGTGCTTGGATTGACGGTGATGACACTCATTGGATTCACGATTGCTGGTATGTGGTATAGCCAGGGTCGGGTTGGATCAATTGAAGACCTCATCACCGCGCGTAATCAAGCAGGAGCTAATCGGACAACAGCGACACTTGTTGCATCGGTAATGGGTGTGTGGATTCTTTTTGCAGCACCAGAGGCAGGAGCGGGCTTCGGTGTAGCAGCAGTCATTGGGTACGCAGTTGGCGAGGCTGTGCCAATGTATGTTTATTCTCGATTGGGTCCGCGTATCCGAGATCTCATTCCATCAGGACACTCACTCACTGAGTATGCACGCGCACGCTACGGAACAGCGATGTATGGGTTTGTCGTCATCGTAAGCGGTCTGTATATGTTTGTGTTCGTTGCTGCGGAGTTGACCGGTATTGCGGGGGCGCTTGCGTTCGTCGCCGATGTCCCACAATGGCAGACGGCAACACTCGTTGGTGGGTTTGTGTTATTATATACCGGCTATGGTGGGCTTCGAGCAAGTATATTCACTGATACGGTGCAAGCAGTTATTGTCATTCCATTGTTAGCTGTTGCATTCGCAGCAACGGTACTCGCACTTGGGGGACCGACGTCAGTTATCGGGAATATCACAGCCACAGACCCAACGCTTCTCAACCCGACGGCGGCAGCAGGATTCCAGTTTGGGCTTGCACTTGCGTTTGCGATTCTTGGAGCAGAGTTGCTTAATCAAACATGGTGGCAGCGGATCTATGCAGGAACAGATAGTGAAAGCGTTACAACTGCATTCCGCCGCGCAACGATTTTGAATGGAGTTATTGTTTTCATTGCTGCATTTCTTGGTGTCGTTGCGACTGGGCACACAGATATCGTGACTGACCCAGCAAGTACAGCATACAACGCTGATGTGGCATTTTTCGTGTTACTTCAGACAGCAGTCCCAGAGTGGGTTATTGTCGTGGTGGTGCTTCTTGCATTATCACTTGTAATGAGTTCTGTTGACACACTGTTTAATGCACTTTCAAGTCTCATCACGGTTGATCTTGCGCAGATATACACAGAAAGCACTGATCGTCAACTTCAGTGGATCGCACGCGGATTTACCCTCTGTATTGCATTTGCAGCTGTCTATGTGAGTGTCCGGGCACAGAGTGTGCTTCGATTATTTTTCCTTGCCGATCTTCTTGGGACAGCGCTTGCGTTCCCACTTGTGTATGGGCTCTACAGTGAGCGACTTACTGGCGTTGGTGCACTTATCGGGAGTCTCTCTGGACTTACTGTCGGGCTCGCGTACTTTCCGGACCTTCGCGGGTTTATTACTGCAATCCCACTTGTCGGTCCAGTGCTCCCGAGTGCTGACCCGTTGTATCTCACAGCGTTTGGCGGATCATTTCTTACTTCAATCGCTGTTACGATAGTTATTTCTCGGCTCACTACGACGCGATTTGACCTTGATACGCTTGGCACTGAGATCACCCGTCTTGATGACCCGATAGCAGATGGTGGTCAGGCATGCGCCGAGGAGTCAGCATCTACATCTTCTGATATTGAGTCTAACGAGCACACCTCGGAGAGATAATGAACCGAAACCAAACCTGAAACTCAACTGTCATATAGGCAAGTAGATAGTATAATTCATTCAACGAGCGATCTGTTGTATCCACTGTCATTGCCAGATGTGGAATACGCTCTCTGGTTTGAGTGCAATAACCTCGGAAGACCACAGAAAAGTTATTCAATATAATATATAACAATAACTGAGGACAGATATCCTATGAGCACAACACCTGATGACTGGCAGGAAGAGATACAAAAAACTCGAGCGAACAAAGAGCAGTATTTCCGCAGTAGCGACCGATCGCCGATGCCACCGAATTTCAGAGGTGAATCATTCCCTGGTTTAGAGTACTATCCAATCAATCCGGACTATCGGTTTAATATCCCGCTTGCGCGTGATGATGACCCAGAAATCATTACCGTTGAGACAACTGCTGATGGAGAGCAGACATATCGCCGTGTTGGAGAGTTTAACCTTACAGTCGACAAAACTGCAATCTCCATTGCGGCATATGAACCCACAGATAGTACTGATCGGCTATGGGTCCCATTTCGCGATACAACAAGCGGATCCGAGACATATGGTGCAGGACGATATGTCGACCTTGAGCCAGCGGAGGACCACACTGACAACGGAGCATGGACGCTTGATCTAAATCGTGCATATAATCCAACATGTGCATACAATCCAGCGTACGAATGCCCACTTGTTCCTGCAGAAAATTGGCTTGATATTCCGGTCGAAGCTGGTGAAAAAGACTTTCCAGGGAAGTTACATCATGAAAAGTGAATAATCATCACCAACGGTCCTCAAATTACTCTTACGTTACGACAGTTAGCGGTTGAATCCGGCATATGATTCAGTCGTATCCAGGAGTATTAGACGCTCCATATTCTGACGTGAGAATACTCTTTCACCCTAGACCAGCGCTCGTCACTCATATTGCAATGTTTGGTATACTAGGGTGCACAGTTAGGCTATACCATAACAACGTTTCGTTCGTTATCAGCGCTCAAATCGCGATGTTTATTGCTCCGATGACACAATACTACTGGCATGGACAGACGGAATTATCTTCACGGCGTTGCCGGTGTCGGGGCTTTCGCGACGGCTGGATGTCTTGGGTCGACACTGAGCCTTGATGATGGTAACCCGAATGTCACTCTCTCCGAACCTGACCGCGAGTACACAAGCGAAGAATTACCGTACCCAGCATGGGGACAGCGTGTTCCAGATGTAACATTACCTGCTTCGATTGCGTCACGCACAGTGACAGTCAGAGATATTGAGACACCGTCGATTGTGACATTTTTTTATAGTCACTGTCAAACTGTTTGTCCGATATTAATCCAAACAATACGCAATATCCAGGCGGATGCAATTGAAAATGACTACACTGACCAGATACGGTTCCTTCCGACGACATTCGACCCACAACGAGATAATGCTACTCGCCTTCGGGAGTACAGCAAAATGATGAATATTGTCGTTGATGACGCTAACTGGCAGTTCCTCCGTCCGGGATCACCTGAACGGGCAAAGGCAGTCGTTGATAAAGAATTTGGCGTCACGTTTGAGCGAACACAACCAGAAGATATGGATATGTATATGTTTGCTCACTCTGCACTCACCTATTTGATAAATGCTGACGGTTATATTGAACGCGCTTATCGAACACAGACACCAGATGTCACGCGAATCATCACCGATCTCAAAACACTCCGAAATCGATGAAACGGCGTACAATTTTGAAGGCTGCCGGTGGAATTACGCTCACTGGTGGGAGTGTGTTGGTATTACAGCGTGGATTGCCGACTCCATCTGTAACACGGTCAGACACTACCGGAGAATCAAATGAGTCAATAGGCTACCCGACAACCCTTCCGATTCAGTTATCGACACTCAATAAAGGGGAGTCCAGTGAGCGAACAATGCGAGTTCCAGCGATGGGGACGCCAACAGTGATTGACCTGTTTGCAACATGGTGTACACCATGCCAGACGCAGATGGATGCACTCTCAACAGTGTATGAACAATATAATGATCAGGTCACGTTCGTTTCGGTCACTAACGAGCGGATCGGTGGGACACTTAGCCGTGCTGATATCAAATCATGGTGGAGTAAGCATGATGGCGAATGGAGCGTTGGTCTCGACTCAGAAGCGAGACTGATGAGTATCCTCGGTGCACGGGGACTTCCATATCTTGTTATCACCAATGCATCAGGAGAAATCCAATGGAAGGACGCTGGTGTGACATCAGTACAGACACTTCAACATGAGCTAGATGCTGTACTGAGTGGAAGTGGAAGTGAAACTGAAGATGGTTGAATATGATTTAAATGAGCATAGCTCTGTCCTTACGAGCTTTTTGATCACATGTTCCACCACTATCTCTTGTGTATATATTCACACCACTCAGTGGCAATTGACTCGGTCATATCATTCTGTGTGAATCTGTGGAGATCATAGCTGTATTTACTGATTAGTATAATGAACGAAATTGCACTCCTAGGATTCGATCTAAAAGTTGCTGGCACAATTGGATTCGCTGCGGGTGCTGGAATTGCAACGTTTTTTGCACCGTGTGCATTCCCGCTATTGCCTGGGTATATTGGGTATTATATTAATCAATCTGAAACATCATCAGGACTGCTTTCAGGGATCATAGCCGCGAGTGGTGCAGTTGTCATGCTTGGGATTGTTGCAGGACTCACTACGGTTGTTGGTCGTCGTCTCACCACTGCATTACCGTTATTCGAGCCGTTTGTTGGGGCTGCACTCATCGGGCTGGGAATGTTGTTATGGATTGAGTGGACACCGGCAACAATTCCCCTCACGCGTCGACCGGACTCACTACTTGGATTCGGTATCTTTGGGGCAGTGTATGCAGTTGCTGCTGCTGGGTGTGTTATTCCATTGTTCCTTGGCGTGGTCACACAGGCGGTTTCACTCTCGCCGAGAAACACAGTGATCGTCCTTCTGACATATGCTGCCGGAGTTGCGCTTCCACTTATTGGTGTGACACTTCTTGCAGAATCTGGTATGACCGTTTGGAAGCGATTCGGGCATTATACGGGACAAATTGAGCAGATAGCTGCAGGTCTGCTCGTCGCTGCTGGTGTTGGACAACTATATCTCTCGATTGTTGTTCTTGACGTATTGTGAGTAATTCGAGTCAGAGCCGTTGTTTCGTCGCTTTGTGACTCCACTATCATTAAATACGGGAGTGTAATGACTATTCATGTTTACCGGTCACTGTCGTCGAAGCCGAGCGTTTTGAATATAGTATAATAGCATGAACATCGAAGGTATTATTATTATTTTCACGGAGTAAGCAGACTTCGATCTAAGTGTATTGAATGCGAGTTCGCTTATATCATATAGTTGAATATCCAGCAACGACGTGTTCTTTAGCCCTGAATCATAGTATTCCCGTATGCGAGGAGGTGTCGTCCTTGCCGGCGGTCGATCGACACGCTTCGGCGATCAGGATAAAGCAGTCGTGACGCTCGCTGGGACGCCACTGATTAGACGAGTTGTTGATCGAATCGCAGGTGTCGTTGATGAAGTTGTCATTAATTGTCGTCAATCACAGCGTGATTCTATTACTGCAGCACTAGCCGAGAGTAACACTGAATTGCGATTTGCAATTGATCAGACTCCAGACCGTGGTCCAATGGCGGGATTAGCTCGTGGACTTGAGATAACGGACGCGACACATAGTATCGCCGTTGGCTGTGATATGCCGTTTATCGATCCTGATTTTATTGAGTATCTTTTCGATCGTATTACTGAAGGATACGCTGATGCTGTTGTCCCACGATTGAATGAGTGGTACCAGCCAACGCATGCAGTGTATACAACGAACCCTACGTACGCTGCATGTCGTCGCGCGCTCAATGATGATGCACGACAACTGATTGCTCCGTTCGAGTATCTCGATATTCTTACCATTTCTGAGCCAACAATCAGTTCACACACAACACATCAGACGTTTAGAAATATCAATACCCCTAAGGAACTTTCAGTGGCTGCGAGTGAACTCACTACCAGTTCTGATACCCCGAACTGACCAGATGATTCAGATAATACCCGAGTGAACGATACTGTGCGTGATTGATAATATAATGGAAGTAAATCAGTATTATCCAAATATACCTGTTACAGAGTTCTTACAACTCACAGGACACCTCTCTATTAGTTTTTAATCGGTGAATTGCATCAGGAAAAGTGAGGAACAGAGTAACTCAATGAGTATTATTATAGATAGTAATTTCGAGATATATCGACCCGGGCATAATACGACGTCTATTGGTGAGTGCTGTTGACACAACTGTAGATGAAAGGCCTGATATTCTGTTGTGTCATGATGAATCCAATCCAGGATGACTGATGAACAATGCATCTCCGACAATGATCCCTCCAGCAAGCGAGGCAACGCCCATTGAGACTATCTGAGACAAGGTAAGTACAAGCACACACGTAATATATGTAAGAAATACAACAGTCGGGATTGCAATGAGAAGTTTATCGTATACTGTAACTGGGAGTGAGAAGATAGGTGATTCAAATTGAGTGGACAGCCCTGGCATTATCCTTGTAATTATATCTAATTAAGTACAGAGTAATAAAATGAGGTCATTCATACACAGCAACAGCACTCTACTGAGATTGGTTGATTATTTATTATGAACATGCTGATTACTCTCTTTTGCCTGAGTGACACTGGTTTTTCACACACTATTGATTGCGGTCGATGTTAAAAATAGCTAGTAAATATCGATCCGAGTGGACATCATATTCGAAAATTCGAATTACTGATGTACATACCAGTGGTGTATAATCCACTATTAATTCAAAATATGATGGGTGTCGTATGTTTTTTTAATATTCATTGCAATAAATCATTGATGACGAAGATTGATCCAGATACGTTATTGCCGAATGAGCAGGTAAAGAATGCTGTTCATAGCGGGGATATCACACAACTTAGCCGGGGGGCAACAGATCAATATGCTTCAAAGGGTGATAGGTTTTCAATTGCTGAAGATATGTTCATCATTGCAAGTGTCGATGAGCAAACGCTTGGTGATTTGACGGATGCAGACGCTCAACGAGAAGGATCAGAGTCACTAACAGCATATCGAGAGCGGATGCAGCGTGTTCACGGTGGTAGTTTTGAGTGGGATCCAACGAGTGAAATACTCACCTATCGATTTGAGCCCGCATAGGTGTCTAAACTCTCGGATTGAATCATTCAAGCGTTTGACATTGCTCAATCAATGAGCAATCATCAATAATAATACCGTCGACTGCCGTAGAACAGTTATTGCCATCAATTCTAGATAATGCAACAAGTGTCTCAGTGTCGTCGACGGTCCATGCGTTGACAATCAATTCTTGTTCATGAGCTGCTGCGACGATGTCGGTTTCAATACAGAGAGATGCTGAGGGATGAACTGCTGTACACCCAATTTCGACAGCACGTTTGATAGCACTCTCCGGGTCGGTTGCACACAATAATGCAACGTCTGTGAGCCCCTTTGAAACAGCTACAGTGAGTGCAGTCGGATCAAATGATGAGATAATAATATTATGATCAAAATGGTCGGAATACGTCACAACATCATCAATTACAGATGATTCTTTCAGTTCAATATGTAATGTAACATCTTCGGGTACTGTCTCAAAAACTTCCTGTAATGTTGGCACATGTGCGTTAGAATCCTCCACATGTGTTTGTTGTAATTCGGTAACTGAGGTATCTGAAACGAGTCCTTCGCGACTGGTGACACGGTTAAGTCCCTCATCATGTATAACAACAGCTTCACCCGTTTCACAGCGACGGACATCGAATTCAACCGCACCGGCTCTGTTTCCAGCGTTTTGAAGCGCTATGAGGGTATTTTCAGGATACTGATATGGACAGCCGCGATGAGCGATCGGTTGCACGTGATTCGATTTCGTCATCTTGTATCATAGTACCATCGCACTGTGAACGACTTACATTTACCAGCGATCACAGCGAATCCAATAGGGCTTGACCCCGAAGCGGTTCACTTGCCGTTCTTTATGATTTATAATCAGTACATATAACTGATAGTCATATGTCTAGTTTCAACGGACTCTTGTAGGTATCATTACCAGGTATAGGGTTAAATAACAATTCGGACAGGATTCAACGTGGGCTGTGGAAATGTTCGTCGTGCGAGACAATTATTCACGGTGATCTGAATGGAGCAGAGAGTATTCGTCAGAAATCGATAAGCGTAATTCCGCCATTAGCACGCCTAGCTGGGGATAGCGGTAACGGGAGCGTGGCACTTCCTTCGACCTACCTGTCTGACCGCTCTCATGAATTCCAACCACGAGAAGCGGTGGTAGATCGTAAAACTAAGGCTTCCAACCCAGTTTCATCGACTCGTTCTGGTTCGAAGAATGAGTCTAACAGTCTTAACAAAGTGGCTGGTGAGACAGGAAGCCTACCTCTTTAGAAGTGGGTAGATGTCACACCATATGGCTAAGACTGCTCAGGAAAATTACGCAACATGGACGTTCGGAAAATACCGTCCATGAAAGTCAAACGGTATTGCGTGTGGAAGCGTGACCCGGGCGTGCTCGTTGAGTGTGTCACCAGACAACACAAATAATCGTGATCGGTCTTGATCAGTGTCAAGCCCAACTGTAAGGACAACTCCATCATCGCGTGACTCACCCACTGGGTTGGGGACAAAAATTGGCTCAGTAAAATAATCAGCACCCTGTCCATATTCGATTGAATTTGTTGTTTCCGTATCAAATTTCAGTATCGCTTGAGCCCACTCTGTCACCGGTTGTTCCATGCTCATTGCATAGATATAGCGATGTGGCTGACACCACTGTGCTGGTGACGTCGTCGGCAGCGCAGTTCCATCGTCATATAACATTTGCTGGCTGACTGTTGCAGTAGTACTACCATATCGATCACCTGCAGGTGACCCAAGGTCAACTACAAACCGCTCAAGTCGACCAGCAAGCGTTCCCAGTTTACCCTCGCGTAGTGTATCAAGATATAATGAATCAATCGAGGTATCATCAGGAACCGTCTCAAGATCGAATACCACTTTTCGACCGCCATCTCGTTCGAATGCATTGACATGATGGAATCCAAACACAGGATCAACAACGGGGTCAGCAACAATGTCACCCGTCATGCGATCCACAACAACAATTCGTGTCCCACGGTCAGGCTCCCATTCAAACTGTTCAATAAACGGGTCCTGGCGACCTGGACGAAGAAACTGAAGTGGGTCAAGACGGAGTGGAAACTCTGTCAGAATAACATATCGCGGCGTAAGACCGAAACTATGCATATATGCCGGTTTCTCAGTCGGAACACTGCCAATATGAGTATGTGAATCAGTGCTATCGATCGTATAGATATGATATTCACTTCTGCGACCAAATGACGTATCGACAGTCAACAGTGTCCCTGTTGCCGGGTCACGTCGGAAATGCGCACATCGTAGTTGCCCAGTTGGCGCTGTGCCATCATACTCAATTTGACCACTGGTCTCGAGCGTTGTCGGATTAACTGAGACGCTTCGTGGAGACTCAGTGAGCGCGAGGAATGTATCATCAACCCGCTCAACGATGATATTTGTATTATCATATGTTGCTGTGAGAAATCCAGCAAGACGTGATCGCAGTGTTGTTTCACCGGTCGCAAACCCACCGGTGAATTCCCCTTCACGAGCAGCCTCATACGCATCCGTTCGAAGGAACCGATTTTGATAGTGGACTATATCATCTGCGCCCTTCGTTGGATCAAACGTAAATCGCGTGAGCATTGCGAGACCATCGAACCAGTGATCAACTGAACTCCCCTCAGAGAATGAGAATGCCCCTGGACCATTTCGAATGAGCGTTCCAGTAAGCCATGACGGGAGCGACCCTTCAACTGATATTGACGTATCCGTTTCGGTTGTGAGTGAGTGAAATCCCGGATGCGTCGACATACAAATGGTATAACTGCCAGTCGCTAACACCTGTTGGTACGATGGTGGAATTCATGAATACAATATCTGTGATATTAACACTATCATCATCGCCATCGGGAGAACTGTCATCGACAGTTTTGATTCGTTTGGTCTAATTTCCTTTTGGACTGTAATTCGGCGCTTCATCAGTTATCATGACATCATGTGGATGGCCCTCAGTCTGACCAGCAGCTGAAACTCGGACAAATTCAGCCCGTTCTTTGAATCCAGGGAGTGTCTCAGCCCCAACGTACCCCATTCCAGATCGCATGCCACCAACGAGTTGATACAACTCTGATGCGAGTGTCCCCTTATACGGTGTCGCCGCTTCTACCCCTTCAGGAACAAACTCTTCATTCTCATCAGCCTCTTTTAGATACCGATCGCCACCGCCTGACTTCATTGCACCAACGGAACCCATCCCACGATATTGTTTGTATTTCTTACCGTTCATCGTGATAACGCGCCCTGGAGCTTCATCGGTCCCTGCAAAGTATGACCCAAGCATTACTGCGTCCGCACCAGCGGCAATCGCTTTGATTGCATCACCAGAATATCGGATTCCACCATCAGCAATCACAGGAACGCCCTCTGGGGCAGCAACATCTGCCACTTCAGAAATGGCTGTAATCTGTGGCATCCCCGCTCCAGAAACAACACGAGTTGTACAGATTGACCCTGGTCCAATTCCAACTTTGAGTCCATCAGCAAAATCAACTGCAGCCTCAGCTGCCTCCCGCGTTCCGATGTTGCCAACAACAACATCGGCTCCTACACTCGTTTTGATTTCACGGGCACTGTCGAGCACATTGAGATTGTGTGCATGTGCACAATCAATAAATAGAATATCAGCTCCAGCCTCATCAGCAGCTACTGCACGGTCGGTCTCAAATGGACCAACAGCAGCACCAACGCGAAGACGTCCATCATCATCCCGGATAGCATCCTCATGTTGACGTCGCTGAAGAATCCCCTGCATCGTGATAAGACCAACAAGACAATTTGACTTATCGACGAGTGGGACGCGCTCAATTTTATGATCATACATTAATTCAAGTGCATCGCGAGCATCAACCGTGAGTGATGCCGTCACAACCTCATCGGTCATCGCCTCACTAACAGCGTCTGAGTCACCAACCTCAAGATATGGGCGAATATCTGTGCCAGAGATAATTCCTAATACGGTATCATCATCATCAACGACCGGTGCACCCGAAACGCCCTCATGTTCCATCATCGCATCAACTTCACGGACAGTTTGTGTTGGACTTGCAGTTACAACGTTTTCACGACGAATAACTAACTCATCAGCACGTTTGACCCGCTCAATCTCAGCAATCATTTCTGTTGTGTCCATATTTCGATGCAGAACACCCAATCCTCCCTCACGAGACATTCCAATTGCTGTTCCAGACTCTGTTACAGTATCCATCGCCGCAGAAACAATCGGAATGTTCAATTCAACATTTCGTGAGACACGAGTCGACACATCTGCAGCATCGGGCTCAACGCGACTTTCCATGGGTCGTAAGAGCACATCATCAAATGTGAGTGCCTCAGGAACCTGTAACTTCTCAGAAAACCGCCCCCTCCCAGAAACGTTATTCGCCATGTAAACGGTCAGCAGGGAACCGACAAAAACATTGCGAGAGCCTATATCCGTGTGTATTGCTGGCATACGGCGTCAATCGTACGAATATATAGTCTGCTATTCACGGTTGATCAAGGGATATTTGACACTCGTACCGCCGGACCAACATCGATTCAGACACCGTGTCGTTACATCCCACACAAAGGTTAAATTGATCAATCATTTTATATTGCATATGGACTCCATGTGTCCTGCTGCATCGTGTATCGCCAGCCAGTCAAGTGACGACTTTGGTGAGGCATTTACTACAACATTTACACAGATGTGGGACACACTCAAGCGAACAAATCGGATGCTGTTATCAACACTAACTACAGTATCTGTTCGCGATGGGTATGGAGTGCGCGGGCGATCGTCCGATGTTGGATCTGTTCTTGTTTCAGAAGGTCCACATCCGGTCGACCGCCGATATCGCCGGTTGACCGATGGTGACGGTCACTAATTTCGAATGAGTGTCTCACGACATCCGGTTGCACTTCGTCTTGAACAGCAGGTAGGAAGTGCGACCCGGCTATTGGCGACCGTTATGGCACTCCCACTCATCGATGGGATCTTTCCAGCACTGATTATCGCTGGTGCACTCGATAGCCCACTTGGCATTCTTGAAGCAGGTTTATTGATATTTGGTGGATCAGCAACTGTTGCTGTCATCCTTGCAGAAATGGATGGAACTCGCAAAGAACAAGTCCGCTCAGTACTGATCCTAGGCGCAATATTACTTCCAATTGCCGGGGTTGAGGCGCTGTTCGCTGAGACATTAAAATCAGTACTTGACTTCGCTGTGTTCCATCGATTTGCTGGATTAGTCATTCTTGCTGTCGCTGCAAAAACCGCCTCTGCAAAGATTGGTGAATATCTCCCATCCTCAGGTATTATCATTGCTCTTGGATTGGTTGCCAGTGTTAATCTCAACAACGCATCGATTATTCTTGATCCAAATATTACGGTGGTCACACAAGCAGTCGCTGCCGCAGGTGTTGGGGTTGGGTTTGCCCTGCTTGTTGCACTCTTCGCGCCACGGCTTCGGGGTATTGTCGATCTTGATCGCTTTCGGTTTGGGAGTTCTGTTGCACTTGGAATGCTTGCACTTGATATACTCGGATTGCTCCCGACGGAGGCACCGGTCGCCCTTGGTGTTCTTTGTGTGACTGCAGTCTTCGCATATGATCCTGATAGTCCAGGTGTGGGGAACTCCGTGGCAGCTGCTGGTCATGCAGTCGGCAGTAATCAAATCGATGACCCTGTTTCTAAGATGGGGACTTCACCACCGGCATCGACATCTGATACAACCCCAAACGTTGGCGGCAACAGTAATGTCGCAGCATCAGTCGACGGTGCCGAGAGTGACTCTCACACATCAGATACTGATTCGGACTCCGGAGAGGCTGGATATGGATTTCCAGACGATAGTGACTCACATGCGCCATGGCTATAAGCTGGATTTGACTCGTATGGACTCGCCAACGATAGATTTAGCCCACCCCAGAATTACTCTAGCGTAGTTCATGCTGAATATGGTGAAAATATGAGCATGGAAGGATTCATTTCCGCCCTAAACGACGGGGCTTTCTCCTCTATTTTCTGGTAAATACACACACACAGAGGTCACACTCCGACGAGTGTTGTTATGCCAGCTGCAGAGATAACAGAGTCGATATAGATCAATTTTTAGGGGACACGACGGACTTACATCGTTTGATATCATCTACTCTAATATGAGCAATCGTGTCGTCGAAGGTCGAATGGTGACCCCAGAGCGCCTTGCAGAGCTTGTTGAGGGCGAACGGCCACTTGAAGCAGAGCCGATCGAGGACGCCGATCACTCGTGTCCAGAATGTGATGAAAATGTTATTTCTGTTGGATATATGCCGAGCGTTACTGAGTTCGTTACCGCATATAAGTGTCAAGAGTGCTCATGGTCTGATACGGACCGATAATCGCTGACGTATTCTCTTAACCACTTTAGGCAGCATCAGTTTATGCATGATTGCGGAATGGGGGGTCGTGGCCAAGCCCGGTATGGCGACTGACTCCAGAGGCAGACCGCCCGGTGACGATACTCCAGACTGATATACCGAGCGATCAACTGATCATTGATCGCAGTGACGACCCTCTGGGGTACCGAGGCGCGAACCGGAGATATCAGTCGATCGGGGGTTCAAATCCCTCCGACCCCATACTGTTCTGTTCTGTTGATTATCATCACGGATATCGTCATAGATGACATGTGATCACGTCCGATATCAAAAATATTGGAGCTAATTCACTAACCTTGCTGTGTTTACCGTATTATAATACGATATGGTTAGAAATATTGAGTTATTCTGATGTAGCGTAAATATTATACTTTTCTTTGGATATACTGCATAATGATGATAGACGCAGAGTTCGGAGCATGTGTCGAGTGTGGAAACCTACATATGGAGGGTGGATCTGCACCCAATGATATCGATGAATGCGCTGTCTGCGGAGGTTACGTTTCTGAGGTTGAACTTGACGACCTCATCGGGTTATGAATAAAATGGAAGTTTCTGTATCAATATCTGTTTGTATTTGTGTATCGCATTGATTATAGGATAAGGACCCCTCAATTGGTCTGATAATCCACTTCAGTGGCTGATTGTGGTTCCCACATGTATGTAGTTCCATATCTTCGTTGTGGGTTATCATTGATTACAATCACATTATACGCATGATTATTTTCAGGGTCAACCATCACTCCAACCGAGTTTATGAATGGATCCATCCTGGTAAATGAATCTCGAAGGTCAAATGCGAAATTATCACAGTCATATCGGTTGTGTTCATACACTTGATTGAGTTGTCGGTGGAACAGATTTGCGTGCAATTTCACCACCTCATATGATTTTGGAACGCGATATTCTCTATCTGGACCAATATAATATATCCCACGATCTGGTTGTTCCCAGTATTGTGGAAGCGAATTGTCCAAGGTTCGTTTCATCCAGTCAATATCTTGCTCTGTTGTCTCTATTGAGAGTATCCTATCAATATTCAATTCAGATTTTGCAGATTCTGTCTGCGCAAACATTTCCGTTGACTCGGACGATGGAAGCGTTGGTGGCATAGCCGTTGCAGCTCCGATAAGATTCAAATGACTCCGACGAAGCATGGATCACCGAAAATTAATCTAACATTTTGTGTTATTAACTGTGTCATTAATTTATCTTCATAATGAAAATATGTATCGACTGTCATGAGGACTGCGTGGGCATATGTTCATAGTATATTATATCAGACATGTATACAGTGTAACTTATAGATGAAATCACAATATTATAACAAACTCCAATCCTTCAGAAATACACTGCCGAATCATGGCGAAAATACCGTTGACTGAGCACACTAAGTCACTTTAGCATAATCCACTATAATTCATATATTTTGAGACAGTCAGAAACAGGCGGATGTTTGCCTACCTCACGAACAACCAATCTAAATTCATCGATACTCAGTGTGGGAAGGTTGAGTTCTCGATTAGATTCAAGATACTCAATAAGCTCATTATATTCCGTCATATCATTCAGATATCCAAATGTTAAATGTGGAATAAATTCCTCGCCATCACGATCCAGTGTGGTTGTTTCTGCGTATGTACAGAGTCTACGGTTGATATCGGCTAATTCCCCACCATCATCAATCTCAGAGTACACGACATCAGGAAAAATATTAAATTGAGTTAGCTCAATCTCAAACGGATCTGTCCGTTGTAGCTCCTGTGAAATGATCTCATCAATTCGCTCAGTTGGGTTACCATCTGTCGTCACTAATTCAACCGGATCATCAAAGAGTTTCACGGTTAAATGAAGTATTTCACACGGAACGGGGTCAAAACATGAGAAATCAGTAAGTGTGTCAATAACTTGGTTGTACGCTGAACAGGAAAGTGTCTTACTGGCATCAGCAAGCAACACGAGTCGTCTTTTTGTATCACTATCATAATTTGGAGGAGTGATATCATGGCGACGGGTCCAAAACTCGGCAGCTTTGGATGCCATGTCTTCATCATGTACCATATTTACCTGCTGAAGGAGACAATTGGATTAATTTTGATTCCCACTGAGAAATAATCGATTTTGTGTGGTCACCGCCGGAATGAACGATAGCGTCACAAATGATGACATGAGCATTTTGTGTGTGTGTGTGATATTGGTTCATTTGGCTGTGAATTTCTCTCTGTGAAGTTGAGTATTAAAAATAGCTGCGATGGTTGTGTTCAAACTAAAAAGACGATACGTCCGGTACCGTGTATGTCTATCATTATGATACAGCCGAGCAGACAATATTGAATAAACGAAAAGTACCTCAGAAAGCAGATATGATCCGAATATCGACCAATTTCTGTGTGTGTGTGAGCATATTAATGATATAAAATTTGCATACGCAGATATATAGTAGAAGGGTAATTTATTAATTTGCGTGAATCCATGTCTGATAGCAGTCATATTATAGATGAACAGATAACCTAACTGTTCAGTTGTCAGTGCACTCACACGCATGAATTAACTTATCGATGATGAGAGATGTGTGAATATATATGCTTGGATGTGTATAGTTATTTCACTGATATGTCGGGGTCCTGTGGTGGTCTAACTGAGTTGCAGATCTGCCTTCAGAATTGAGTTAGTAATAAACACGGTCAGTTTTTGTTCTATCGGCTATTTATTAGCGTAGATGGTAAGCCACCGGGACGGCAGCGAGATCAACTTACTTGATTCATCAATCCGAACGACAGGTGGAGCGTTATTTTCAACCACAGTATATGCACTTAGTGGGATTGTCTACGCCGCTGTGACGACGCCATCCGTCGCTGGAACGTATTTTTTTATTGCGATTGGGGTTGCACTCATACTACGACCTATAAAGGGAGTCAGTCAAACGCTTCAAAAAATTGGAAGCGAGCAGGGTGAGTCTGTTAGTGCGTACTTCGGTCTCACGATTATATTTGCACTCGGCTATCTCGGTATAACGCTCGGTGGATTCATTATTGCACCACTTCGGCGATTGTTGATTGAATCGACAGTATTTGCTCCATCATTGGTAACACCGGTCACTCTGCTTGCAATCTCCACAACGTCGTTAATGATTACACAAAGCCTTGTTGCTGCGATTGGCTATCCAAGTGCTGGAACGTGGATTACAGCAACGAAGGGGACACTCCAGTTGGTTATTCTACTTGTATTTGACGGAGTGTTCACAACACCGGCAGATCTCATTATCGTTGTTGTCGGGACTCGACTGTTCGTTACAGGTATTGTTATCATGGCTGTTCGGACAGCCCCAGCAGTTCCAACGCGTCGTGAGTTGACTCGTGCATGGGAGTTTGCAAAATGGAGTATTCCTGATCAGGTGTTTGACCGATTCAGTTATAATATGCCTGTTTATGTGCTTGGTGTAGTCGCAACGCCGGCAGCTGTTGGGATTTATGAGACCGCCGATCGATTCGCAGACTTTGGGGCGACGATTTCTTGGCGACTTGCATCACCGCTGCTCACGAAGGTGAGCGGGGATGCTTCTGCTGGTGAGTCTGCATTTGCATACCTAGATGGGGCTGTAACTGGTGGTACAGGGGTCACGTTTGTCGTCCTTGGGTATCTACTTGCTGGACACGATTTGATTGCTGCTATTGTATTTGGCGGGACGGCTGTTAGTTCCTTTTCGACGACAGCATTGATTGTTGGAGGTATCAATATATTCCGAGGATTTTGGACGCTATCATCACATGCAATGGAAGGGCTTGGTTATCCGAGTGTGAGCTTTCGAACAAAATTATATGGACTTATTATTAGCGTCCCAATTACAGCATTTTTAGGGGCACAGATGGGCGCTGCAGCCGGAGCGATTGGCTATGCAGTCATGAATCTCGTGATCTTTGTTTACGTTGTTTATTATGCACGACCTGTGCTTGGTGGAGTTCCACTTGACCGTCCACTGGCAGTAAAATTAACTGTCGGAACAATAATCGCAGCACTCGTCACAACAGCGACAATAGAACTTCTTACTGAACTTGGAAGCACTCCAGGCGTGACTGCGATTATAGCGGCTGTGATAACAACAATTGTGTTTACCGGCTTTTTGATGACCGTCTCGGTTGGTACTCGCGAGGCTGTCCGGCGTGCATTTGCCATCTATCTTGGCGACGCACGACAGTTTACCAGTGGATAGTGGGTGCGATATTACGGTTCAACTCTATCACAGACAGAACTGATATTATTGAGTTGATGAATACAAATCCGCCCTTATCCTAACTCATAGGACCTGTAAAATAATTATAGGCATACGCCTATGGCATACATTAATAATCGCATCGATTAACTATTAATAATATCATCTCTGAAGATCCTGAGACAGATTTCTATGAACTATCTACAATATCTATTTTTATACATAGGCGAATGGGGGTACAGATGAATTATTTTCTACATTCTGATGTCCGATACTCTCTTAACGTCATGTCTAATGTATTCAGGTAATGACAGTGGAAGCGGTAAGCGCTGGAGCTATCCTCTTCCGCGACACTCGCGGTGAACGGGAGTATTTACTCCTTAAAAGCCGACCAGGTGATTGGGAATTTCCAAAAGGCGGGGTCGAAGGAGAAGAGGAACTCCAGCAAACAGCAATCAGAGAGATTGAAGAGGAAGCCGGCATTGAAGACTTTCGTCTTGTTGATGGCTTTCGTGAAGAATATGATTATATGTTCGAAGCAAACGGTAGAACGATTCACAAGACAGTCCATCTTTTCATTGCGCATTCATTTGAGGCGAGTGCAGAGCTGTCAAATGAACATCGTGATCTTCAATGGCGCGATTATCAACAGGCACTAAATACGATCACACAGGATGGACCACGAGAAATTTTTGAACGGGCACACACGTATCTGGATGAACTAGCTGCAAAAAATGCTAATCGTGAACGACCGACATATCTCCCATAACTTTTCATAATTTCTATGTTAATGCGCGTGACTTACTTTCCGCTCACATATGTATAATGTATGATATCGCCAATACTGTGACAGTGGTGTCCGTGATTTTGAGTTGATTATCGGTCTGTGCACTCAATTGGACTAGATAGGACGACATGATATCTATCTACTGCATCCTGTGTTGAGTACTGAATTTATCCTCTAGCGGTGAAAGCTAAAAGAGCTAATCCAAATCTTGTTTAAATCATAAAAATATGTATGAATATCCTGGCAACGCTGAGTTCGGATTCGAGTTACTCGTCTGTCGGTGGGCTGAGCAGGAATGGCCGCCACATGACAGTAATACTGATAGCGATAACTCCGCGATTGTCATTTCACGACAGCGCGGAACCCAGCACCGACGGTGGGATACGATTGTTCTTGAGTGTGATCCGGTGGGACTTGAGGCACGAAAGCAGTTTGGTTCAGAGACCCTCGATTCAGATCTCCTGCGTGTTGTCCGATGGGCACCGGAGACATGGACATGGTACCGCGAGGCGATTCCTCAGCCTGATTTCCCCTGGCGATATGTTCGAGAAGCAGTACATCGAGCTGCAGACCGGGGCATCCTAAACACCCGTCGACAAGGAAATCGGATCGAAATAAAACGAGTTGCAGCCTATCCACGGTGGCTTCGACGCATCATCGCAATCGAGAATAAGCCGGATCTTGATGCAAGTGCAGCTCGAGCACTCGGCGATCAACTACAAACGGATGTTGAAACAGCGCTTGCCGATGAAGTCTGGGTTGCAACGGCAGCAACAAACAGCCAGGTTGAGCCTATATTGCTCAAGGATCTCCCGGCTGAGGTTGGAATACTCACTTTCGAGTTTGATCCTGATGCTCATCATAATCAATGGGCTGAGGCGTCGGTGATATGGCATCCGACAGGATTGAACGCAGTCACTACTCAGAGTTTATCAGATCAGAAGAAAATTCAACAAAAAGAGCAAACAACGTCATCATCAGAGCATCCAGAAGCAGGAACAAACTCAAAGACACCTAATATCAATATAAACACAACACAGGATTCAACATCTAATTTACGGCCTACCGATACAACAACCGCTATGTCTGATATGAATAAATCGATTGACGCCGAGAAATATCGACGACAACTGGTGCTTGCTGAGCGTGCATATGGGGCAGGATGGCGCTCATATCACGAGACAATGCGTCCAGACTGTCGACACTTCGAACTTCAGCGATTTGGTGACGTCATGATTCCATACTGCGCTGCAAAACAACGATCACAGACTGCCACAGAATGTGCTGGCGATTGCTCAGATTTTGAGCCAGAGCCTCCAAGTTGGCGAATGCGTGAGTGGCCAATTACTGGTGGTCCTGGGGCTCGAATCAAGAAGCTACTTACAACGCGTCGTGAACGCATGCGAGAACGGGAAATATCACGGCTGGAATTTAATCAACAGTCATCTATTGTTTTGAGTGATATTCAGGCGACAGATACTGAAACGAGCGACGACAACAGCCAGCCAGAATAGTTCGTATGTATTGTCGTGAGTGATTATATCTCAATCAAATAGCAGAACCATCCCCAAGCCGTGTTTCAGTTGATATCCTCAAATTCCGTCTCAATCTGTTTCATCGTGGAAGCGTCTTCACCATCTGTTGTATTGGCGCTCGAATTTGACTGTGAATGTGAATGTGAGACTGTGTTTGTATTCACCTCTGTCTCTTCACGATCTGAATTGATATTCGACCCGTCTGTGTTTGACCGATGTGCCTGTTCGACATCGATTGCATCACGTGTAGTTGCTAGTTGAAATGTTGGGACAGTCCGGTATACAACCGTGACAACGTCCTTCTGGCGGAGGCTTTGTAATGCTTCTCTCACATCTTCGACGGATGGGTCAATGTCGAATTGCTCTCTGAGGTCGGTGAGAACGGACACAACGCTCTGTGATCGCTCTTCAGGTCCGGCAAGTACGGTGAATATGCGTGCATGGAGTTCTGGAATGCGAATAATCGATGGAATGCCACCATCATCATCGCCCCCCTCGACGCCAGGGGCAACATCGACAAGTTCTGCTGCCTCTTCAGTCGCGCGGATAAGACTGTTATCATCACGATAATAATACTCACTAAGCTCTGATTCCAGATATTGGTGAATTTCACTCCCGGAGTCAATTCCCCAACATTCCTGTAGTTCTTTATTCTTTGTTGGTTGTAATTGAACAACATCTGCCAGTCGCTTCTGAGCTTGTTTTGAGAGGGACATATCAGCGGTTATACGCGCGATTATATAAAAACGAGCGATACAGCATGCCGAGATCGGCATTTGTCACCGATGGCAGGGAGCGTTCGTGGATGGTAATCGTATGGGCATTATCCAGTGAGATATGTTATTTACATCCAGAAGTCAATACAAAGAAACCACACGGTGAGCTATCCCGGGGTCAAGCCTCAATACACTCTGGGTTATCTCTCTAAATCGAGTAATTGATTGTAAGTATAACAACTATTAGAAGGGACCCAGACGAGAGTCTTGATATGGCTGCTGAACCTGTTACACTCGAATGGGATGAGGATGTCGCGACTATTACGATCAATCGCCCAGAGCAGATGAACGCACTAAATGAGGTTGCACTTGATTCACTTGAGACGCATCTTCGGTCGGCTGCTGATGATGATGCGCGATGTCTCGTAATTACTGGTGCGGGTGAGAAGGCGTTCGTCGCTGGTGCTGATATCGAACGAATGCAATCGTTTGGAACAAAAGCCGCTCAGCAGTACACCGAACAGGGACATCGTATTGCGAATATGATTGAATCGTTCCCAGCCCCAGTTATTGCCGCAATCAATGGATACGCATTCGGCGGCGGATGTGAATTGGCACTTGCGTGTGATCTTCGAGTCGCCTCCGAACGGGCGGTCTTCGGGCAGACAGAAATCGACCTTGGCATCATACCTGGATGGGGTGGCACACAGCGTCTTCCGGCACTTGTCGGTGATGAGGTAGCCCGTCGGATGATCTACTTCGGTGAACGAATTGATGCAACTGATGCATACGAGCGTGGTCTCGTTGGTGAAGTCGTTGCACACGATGATCTTACAGACCATGTCTCAGAGCTTACAGCGGAACTGGCTGCCAAGCCGGCGACTGCAATGCGTGCCGCAAAAGAGGCGATCAATACTGCACATAATGCCCCACAGTCGACAGGGCTTGAGTTTGAGGCTCGAACATGGAGTGGACTGTTTGGAACGCCAGACCAACGCGAAGGAATGTCAGCGTTTCTCGAAGATCGCGACCCGGACTTCGAATAATAACGAAATCACCGACAGAGCACATGAGATAGATACTGAGGAAGCCAACATCTCATCGTCACTATAGGTATATTTGATAATAGCGACTGCAGTGGCTTTGAATATACAATGACGTCTCACGTCCCGCAGCTTGTGTGCGCTGGAGAAGCTAAGAGTTTAAACCCATGAGGATGCTGACTGGGTCTATAATGAAATTCTGTGATGAGTGCGGATCGATGATGAAAAAACAGGACGACACCTGGATTTGTGGTGACTGCGGATTCGAGGAGCTAGCTGATGAGGCTGAAACAGCGACGATGACCTCCACGGAAAGTCAAGAAGAAAGTGGAGCCGTCGACATGTCGGATGTTGATGATGCTGAGATTGGACCAACGACGACTGTTATCTGTCCAGAGTGTGATAACGACACAGCGAGATACGAGATGAAACAAATCCGCGCAGCTGATGAGTCTGAGACACGATTTTTCACCTGCACAGAGTGCGATCATAAATGGCGCGAGGATGACCATTGATTCATCAGTGTATTCGGTATATGATCTATCGTAGTTGTTTAGCTCATACTGACAACTCATATTTGCCTACAGTCCGATTATTCAGCCGTGCCGGTGGACGTCCCCCCGCCAACAGTCAGTCTTAGCGATCGATGGCAGTTACAGACTGATAAAATAACAACGCCGTTTGATAATGCTATCGTGACCGTTCAGGCACATACGTGTATATTCACTGATACGGAGCTGAGTGCTGCAATCAACACTGGTGAGGACGCTGGCTCAGAGACAACGACAACATGGCGTTTTGTCTTTGCGAGTCGGGTTCAACTTTCTCGATCAGACTCAGTGTCGGATTCAATTCTCAAACTCGTTCGTAATCGTGCAGGCTCCCGATTTGTTGATATTCTTGAACGACGGGGGTTTTCCTCAATTCGCAAAAGTGACACGCGTCGGTTTGATCGCGGTGAAGAGACGGTGCCGATACAGCAATACCGCGCCACTGTCGCCCCTACGGCTAATACCACTCAGACTCCTGTTGAAGCGTATGTTGTAACGTGGGCACAATCACAGGATATCATTATCGCTGGAGGGGCGTACCCACTATCTGTCCCGAGTCACGTCCAATTTAATCGCGAGCAAGGTCGAAATGAGCTATTTGACATTATCCGGTCTGTTGAGTGATTTTCAATTACCCGAATTATCCGATTGGTAAGTACTGATAGAAGTCTACCAACAACTCCTGTATTGCGCGTACAATATGCCGTATACGATATTTATCTATTCAGTTCGTCCAATAGTCATATAGCCCGTATGACCAACACCAGCAGTCGATGGTCGTGACCCACGTTCATCAAAATCCATCTCACGTTGGATAGTTTCATACGTTTCAATTGCTGTGACTCCGGCTTTACGAGCTGCTTCAACAGCTTCGCGGGTATGTTCAACGAACGGTACATACACCGCAATATACCCCCCAGGCGCCAGAAGTGTCTGTGCCGCTTCAATGATTGTCGGGGCATCAGCTGTATCAAGTGTCAATACATCAAATGGCTCCTCATCGCCAACAGTGTCGAGCGCTGCTGTGAGATCACCAGTGCGAATCTCCACCTGATCTGCTACGCCAGCAAGTGACATATTTTCACGTGCAACGTCAGCAAACTCTGAGTCAATTTCATAACTAGTGACATCAACGCCAAGTCGACCAAGATACGCTGCAAGGACACCTGTTCCCGTCCCAGCATCAAGCACACGATCACCATGCGCAACACCGGTCTGACCGATCAAGAGTCCAATATCGCGCGGAATCATCGGTGCGCCGGTGCGTTCAAAATGATTAAATAAATCTGGACCGCGGAGCTGACGAACGGTGAATGGTACATCAAGATGTGTCTCAATGACATCTCCTGGGTCAACATCTACTGGCACCTCAAGCACACCGAGATCTGTCTGGAGTTCCTCGCCTGCGGCACGGAGATATTCGCGGTCGTGTTCGTTGTTAACGAGGAGATACGAACTGGAGGTAGTCACTCCAATTGAGCAATCGCGGCTGCAAGGTCGCCATCAGTCGATTCAAGAGCAGCACGCGCATCATCTGTATTAACACCAGCACGTTCTGCGACAATCTCAATATCTGCCTCTGGGATACCTCCGGTATCATCACCACTGGTATCACCGCCAGTGTCATCGGTTATTTGCTGTTGTGTGTCGGTATGCTCCTGGGTTTCGGGTTCGCCAACAATCTGATACGTCTGTTGACCCTGTGCGTCCATTCGCGTTACCTGTGCATCATCAAATACGAGATCTTCCTCTGCCATTTGTATCCGGACTTCTTCGACGTCAAGTTCAGTAACGTCGATACCCATTTGTTTCATCATCTGTTTCATCTTCCGGGGATTCATTCCGCCTCCACCAAACATGATTATCTAAGCTGACGGTTGCTGATAGCAAAAACGTGGCGACCGCAATCGGACATGGTGATAGAAACGAATCATACTGCTATCACAGCGGTAGCAGCGCGGAAGCCCACGGCTTCAGCCATGGGTAGCTGACTCACTGATGAGATTGAGGCTGAGGCTGAAGCGTTTGAGATAACAAAACCGTGAGTATGTTCAACATTAATGTATTGTAGTAAGTTATATTATTTATGAATGATAGATTTCTTGTCTTTTATATATAGATGTAATAACAGTAGTAACGATGAGTAGTCAACGCGCTCAATATCGACGACTGAGTGAGTAATAATGATGCGGCAGTGGCTTTCACAACGCGCGGAAACCTCCCCAACTGCATGTGCACTTATCGACGCAGAAACAGGTGATGAGTATACCTTTTCAGCACTTGATCAGGCCGTTGAGCAACTTGCTGGACGGCTGAGCAAATTTGGTGTGAGTCAAAGCGATCGAGTTGGAATTATCCTTTCTCCTCAGATTGAATCAGCGCTCACATTTTATGCTGCAGCACGGATAGGTGCAACAGCAGTCCCCCTTGGTCATCGTCTCACAGCAACAGAAATAGAGACACGGCTCACTCGTGTGACAGTGCAGACCATCGTTTGTGAACACTGTACCGAAAGGACAGTTTTTGAGGCGACAGCGGCTGTAGATGATGATATATCTGTTATTTCAGTTGATAATTCAACAATTGATTCGGTTGATTCGGTTGAGACTGTGACGTCAGCCGAAGTCAATACAGTCGCCTGGAATCCACAACGGACACAATTGGTTCTTTTTACCTCTGGAACAACTGGATCGCCGAAAGCTGTCAAGTTGACTGCAGGCAATATTCTATGGAGTGCAGTTTCCTCAGCATTCCGCCTTGGAATCGACCCAAATGAACGATGGCTTGTTACACTTCCACTACATCACATGGGTGGTATTGCACCAATTCTTCGAGGTCCATTATACGGAATGACAGTCGTACTACGTGGTAAATTCGATACAGAACAGGCAGTAACCGATCTCCATGAGCACAGTATTACCGCTGTGTCGCTTGTACCAACGATGCTTCGTCGAATGCTCAATGCAAATAATACCTCTTCATTTCCAGAAAGGCTCCAGACTGTTCTCCTTGGCGGCGCACCGGCTTCAACAACACTGATCAATCGCTGTCAGGGTGAATCAATTCCAGTTTATCCAACGTATGGATTGACAGAGACCGCTTCACAGGTCGCGACTGCTCGTCCACAAACAGCGTTTGATAATCCGCAGATGGTTGGTACACCGTTGCTCTGGACTGATGTAACCATTGTTGATGAATCTGGTAATCCGCAATCCGCGGGCAATCCTGGTGAGATTGTCGTTGAGGGACCAACTGTAACACCAGGATATGCTAGTCCAGAGTCGATGGTCAAGGGAGAGTATGGATTCCATACCGGCGATATTGGCGTACTCGACACAGATGGACGACTCACAGTGATAAATCGGCTTGATGATCGAATCGTCACTGGAGGTGAAAATGTCGACCCTGGCGAGGTAGCAACGGTTCTTGAATCACACCCTGACGTTGCTTCGGCTGCTGTAGTCGGTATTTCAGACACTGAGTGGGGTGAGCGTGTTGTGGCTGCCGTCACGCCAATGACCGGAGAGAGTATAAATAAAGATGCTCTTCGATCACATGCACGCAACCATCTTACTGGATTCAAAATCCCGAAAATGATTCGAGTCACCGATACTCTGTCACGTACCGTTTCCGGAACTATCGACAGAGATGCTATTCGAGAATTGTTTATTACTGATACAGATGGAACTTCTGAGGATAGATAATTAGATTCTGCTGTAACAGCGAGCGATGCTGAGGTGTGCTATATTAGAAGAATATCACTGGTCACACGGACTGATATGGACCAAGACGTGTTCCATCGAGCAAGTATGCGTCAGTGTGATTTTTCTGAAATGCTGCTGGAAGGAATGGTGAAAGGAATCCCTCGTTGGTGTTCACTTTTGTACCACCAGAGCGCTCATTGAAAGCGGGAAAGACAATTACATCGGGCGGATCTTGGCTGATTTTTTGTGTGTCATCAGGTGACTCGAATGTAGTTTTAATTTCCAGTTTGTTCTGAAACGGCGTCCAATCAAGGGGTCCTCGAAGCCATGCTCGAGTTTGCTGACTCCCACCAACATGATCTGCAACCCTGAGTTGAGGGTGTTCATGACCAACACAGAGGATATCACAATCGAGCACTGTCTCATCAGGCCAACTATGTCCATGAACAAATCCAATATCACCGAAGTTAATGCCTGATGCCTCAGTTACGTCGATTGTATTTCCGGTCTGGGCACTGTCTGTCTCGACAGCTGTTGCGACTGATTCAATCCCTGCATCGTGGTTGCCACGAACTACTGTGATTGGGGCATGGTTCAATACAGCCTCAAATACAGAAGTAAGCTCCTGCGTTTCTTTATCATCTGGATTACCAATTCGATGACCGGCATCACCAAGAATAATGAGTCGATCGACAGGATGTCCTGTGAGTAGGTTCAGAAGGCGATGACGTCTGTCTTCGGCGTTACTATCAAGTTCGACCCCACGCTCATATCGAAGTCCAATCTCAATACCAGCATGATAATCAGCAATCACAAGCGCCGTCTCCGTGCCAATGTGTGCTAATGCGGCCGGAACCGATGGAAGTGGCTCAACAAGTGACTCAGCAGTTGTGCTTACATCGGCGTTTGTATCGGCGGACATATATCAAATGAATATCATATCGGCGAGAGAGTCACTAAGCGTGTACGTGTAAATTCACTTGTATGAGGTGGGGAACAAGACTGCCACCGTGCGTGTATTAAACCTAATTGATCGGGTTGTCTCATGGCAGTAGTTATTGTTCAATGTATTATTTGTAGGGGAATATATGTTTCACTTACACGGATAACGAAGCACAAAGTCGATTAATTACTGTGAACTACCCCACCCCACCCTACTCACTCACCGCTTTCACGATTCGTTCCTTGAAGATGTGGCTTTCCTTATTCTCACTCGGGTTTCCTGTTTCAACGACGATCCTTGCAGGTACTGATTTATAATGAATCTTCTCCGTATCCGTAGGGAGACCAGTCTATTTCAGACGTTTTACTTTGGACTGCCCCAGCAGCCCTAATCGCTCTCCTTCTTGTCCTCGTCCTCATCCTCATCCTCATCCCACAACTCCAACACATTGATCGAGGCATTCCAATCCCTGTCCTGTCCTGTCCAACTCAAAACCACACGATGGACAACAATGCTCTCTAACCCAGACAGGTTTATCGGATGTCAAACCACACTCGGAACGCGCTTTCGTCGTGTCTACTGGCCTAAATCTTTCGACATAACAGCCGTTCAGGTCAGCCTTCTATTCGAGTGCCTGGATGCACTGACTCCAAGCCGAATCCTGCTTGTTCCGAGCGTTGTGAGACTGTTCCAATATCGATTTCACATCTAAGTCCTCGACAAACATAGCCTCGTACTGTACTCTGTAGTGTCGGGCGTATCCCCTCCCTACTCGTTCGCTTTTATTACTCCCTGGGGAAGGGGTATTACCTTCCAATTTGGAATAATGTATTGCAGGCACTGATGACCCTAGCGTCAGAGAACTCAGATTGCTTTTAGCGCATCTTCACCGGACTCATAACAACGCCCACTCATGAGTGCAGACTGAATTGCGCTTTCGACTGCATTGGGGCTGACATTATGTCTATCGACAACCGCACCAATAACCGCGTCACGAGTCGCACCATCACCATCATCAAGTTCACTCATCATCGACACTGCTGCTTGCTCCAGATCAACATCCTGTGTTTCATTTGAGTCGGTCGTGTCTCCTGTAGTGGCATTGTCATTCACATTACTCTCCGTTTCAGCTTCGGAGAGGTTTCTGTCAGTGGACGCAGCAGGGTCAGAATCGGAATCGAAATCGGTCTCAAAGTCACCAAGACTACCGGACGTAACGGTATTCTCAGCTGATATGTCATCTGTTGGGTCATCAATACCAGTATCAGTATTGGTATTCCTATTGGTATCGGCATCTATGTTGGATTCAGTTGATGCGTCTAATGAGTCAACGCCACTCGCGTCTGTATCAGTCGCGTCGGCACTGACATCGACAGACGTCTTTTCATCACTCGGGTCCATATCAGGTGCTGTCGGAACATCGATATCAGCACTGCCGGGGGCGTCGATTTCATTACCTGTCGAGAATTCAGTCCCAAATTCGTCTTCAATCTCAGCCCGCTCATCATCATCGAATTCATACATTTCTGTTGGGTCTGCTGTCATATCTCCTTCAGCATCCGCAGACCCAATAGTTGATGAGTCATCACTATCACCCGATGCAACCCCTTCTCCAGCGGATGTAATATCAGGAGTAGATGTAGAGTTAGGTTCAGACTCAGATTCAGATACATCGTTTGTATTTATTGAGATATCTGACTCATCAACTTCTCGTTGAATTTCATCGTCAAGCTGTGTTTCAATTGAGTCTGTCTCATCTGCGAGATCATCAACTGTGTCTACCATCTCATCATCGAGCCCTGAGTCCTCAGGGAAATCAGAAAGTGAACCATCACCCTCAGTTTCATGACCGGTATTTGCTGTAGCGACACCACTTTCGGCGTCATCTTCAGCACTGATTGGATCTGGTGTACCATACTCATCTGGCTCATCTATTGACTCGGGTTTAGACTCACCATCGGCAGCTGGCTGCACAATATCAGTGTCAACATCGAGTTCTTGAGACGGAGATGGCTCTGCACTACTCGTTGTGTCTGCAGCTATATTATCGTCATCAACGGACGCACTAGCATCAATTTCAGTATCCTGAATACCTGCAGTTGTACCGGTTGGAGCTGGAGTTGTATCGATTGCTATTGATGGAAGTGCGCCTAAGTTTGTGTCTCCGGTCTCGCTTGGACCAGGCTCAGTCGTCTCAACTGTCTCGCGATCACCGGCAACAAGCTCTAGCACTTGGATTGCAACTCTGCGGAGTGATTCAAGATAGAATTCAGTTGTTCCGTAATGTTCGATTGCAAGTGCTGTTCCCTCAGCGCGTGCTTCATCAACGCCGCGAGATTCAAGTTCATCCTGTAGTGCATTACCGCGGAGTGATAATGACTGTGCGGCATCCATCATTGCAATGCGGCGAAGTGTCGCTTCCGCGGCACCCACTACCCATCGATCACGTGTGTCAGTGTCAACTGCTGTGAGACCCTCCGGTCTGGCAGATGTCAACACCTCGTCTGAGTCTTCTGGCTGATATGTTCGAGCTTTCCCGGTTAGTGCAACAAACATTGGTGGTGTTGCCTGCTCGAGAAAATTAGCCGCCGCTGGTTGATACTGACCTGCGTATGTGACAAACACACCTGTCGGATCAGCGATTCGCCCGCGCCGAAGGTTATCAGTGACAGATTCAACGGCAGTTAACGCTCCAACAGCAAACAACCGGTTAATTCGCCCGCCAGTTGGGGTCACTACATAGTTCGGCGCCCGTTCATCATCACCTGATGAGTATGATAATGTTGCATCCTCAAATTCAGTTGCGAGGAGTCGATATGCAATCTCACGGCTATTCTGAGCAGTACTCATGATGTCACCTCTTCAAGTACCGATTTGGCACGTGTTGCCGGATCATCACTCGTCCGTTCAAATTCAGCCGTCTCAAGATTTGCACCATACTCATCAACAGAGATATTCCCGCGGATGCGATACTCTCGACCAACAATAGTTGAACGAATCTCCTCAGCAATGACTGACTTATCCATTGCATCGCGTGCGACTGTCATTGCTTCGTCCATACTCCCGCCGTAGATAGACTCAGTTAGTTCGCGATCAAGAATCGCCGTGACGGTACCTGTGCCATCGTCGATAATCGCTTTGACTCGCATATCATCTTCACCCTCAACGCTACCATGTTCGCGACATTGACCACTCTGGAGTGCACGATTACACTCCGGGCATCGCTCAATCAGTCCCGAGCCCTCACGAACCTCAAGAACGGTTCCGGTAACTTCAGCATCAAAAACGCCACCCGAATCAACTGCTTCGCCGATTGCTACTCGCTGGGCATCTTGATTGACTTCAACTGTTTTTGACAGCGCTTCGACAGTTGTAAAGCTTGAAAGGTTAACTTGTGGAGCGCCACGGAATTCGCGTATGTAGACATCATCAAACCGGAACGTCTCACCAGCTGAGAGAGTTGACCGTGCCTCCCAATCAGTGAACGGTAATCGTCCAGATTCATCAGCGATTACCCCAGAGTGAATTGTTGTCTCTCCATTGCGTCCATTGATCACACGCTTTTCAAGTTCAATAATTTCGACCTCAACAACGCGTCCTCGGTTACCAGGTGCTAACTCAAGAAGCGACGTATGACCACCAATTGAGCAGGGTAGATCATGCTCCACAACCGATACAGAATCAGTCTCAACAGCGACTGTTGAGGATTGTCCAATATTTAATTCCGGCTGTCCATCCCACTCACGGACACCAGCGTTACCGATTGTAATTGAATCTCCTGATTCAAACCCGAAGTCCTGCCACGCAGTATATGAGATCGTACCTGTCTCATCAGCGAGAACTCCTTCACGAATTGCCTGCTCCTCACCTTGATACTGGATTGTCCGACAACCAACCGTAATGACACGAACAGTGACAGTCACGTTCCCATCACCCGTTTCGACTGCCTCGATATCTTTTGCTGATGGCATGGCACCACTATCGGTGTCATTTCCATACTTCCGGCGAATACTTTGCTTGGCCTCGTCAACAGGAACGCTGTATGCAACGAGGTTTTCTAAATCTGATTTGACCTCCGCTTTGTCAACACCGAGGGTGGAGGCAAGTTCCTCAGCGTGATCGTCTACGTCCATTGACGTATTGTTAGAACTGCCTGTAATAAAAAGCGTTCCTGCAGGCATAGTGATATCTAGCTTATTAGCAATCACCTGTCGAATATTCGCCAAATTCACCATAGGCTTTTGACGTATGCGATCCCTCTTTTGATATGTCGTCTCGATCAATAGACCGGACACAACTCGCGTGGTGGGTTATGGGACTCGCACTCGCTGGTGCTTTGATATTTGTTGTCTATTCGTTTATTGGAACAATCGTCTTTGGACTATTTTTCTACTATGCGACGCGTCCGCTTTATCAACGAATTAACCGACGAATCGGTCCACCAAGTCTGGCAGCTGCTGTTGCGTTATTACTGCTTGCGCTTCCAGCATTATTATTGGTATTGTATACAGCAGCAATTGCAGCGAATGAGCTGGTTAGACTCACAAATCAGACCCTTATTCAGATGGCTGACTCGCCAATTACCTCCCAACAACTGGCACAGATCACTGATCTTGAGCGACTTGTCCAGGTTGAACTCACTCAATTAACACCTGATCAATTCCAGCGTGTGCTCAGTTCGCTTGGGTCAGCAGGAAACGCTCTCTCAGTCATTGGCGTTGGGCTTGTCCACCTGTTTGTGATGATTGCGCTTGCATTCTATCTCCTGCGAGATGATCACCAACTTTCACGATGGGTTCGAAGTCGCTTTGGCGATGAACGTGGAGTTCTTGAAACGTATCTTGACGCGGTTGATAATGATTTTACAAGTATCTTCTTTGGTAACATCCTCAATGCAGTAATAACAGGGACAATTGGTGTGTTAACCTACTCAATATTAAATATCATTGCACCGACAGATATCGCGATTCCAGCAGCAGCGCTGTTAGGTCTTGTTGCAGGCGTTGCGAGTCTTATTCCTGTTGTTGGAATGAAACTTGTCTATGTTCCAGTAGCTGTGTATTTAGCCGTGACATCGTATATTACAGATCCGCAGACACTCTGGTTTGCCGCGATGTTCGTCGGTGTTTCACTCATTATTGTTGATACAATCCCCGATCTTGTGCTTCGACCATATGTCTCAGGACGACGACTCCACGTTGGTGCAGTGATGGTCGCATACACATTTGGTCCGCTTCTCTTTGGATGGTATGGCGTTTTTCTTGCGCCGATTATTCTCGTATTGGTAGTGAACTTCGCGCTGTATGTCCTTCCAACACTCATTTCACGTGAGCAAATACGTCCATACAGCGTTGATCCGAGTGTTGCTGTTCGTCAACAACAATTATTTATCCCAGATGATGCCGTTGCCGGCGATGGTCATGGTGGTAAAAAAGATACCTCAGTTAGCAATGTTGACGGGGAAGAAAATGAGACCTCTGGTGCTGATGGAAGCAAGGATTAATGTTGATATTGTTTGGATAATCTGTATTCTCAGTTATATATCAAATGAGTTAAACAAAGTCAGTAGTTGACGAATATATACGCTAGCTATTCGAATCCGTCAAATGAGATTTCGATGTATGACCCCTCCCAATCTGCCCTCGCATCAATTTCTCGTTGCCCCCGTCGGGTAAGCGTGTAGTAGTTCGTTCGTCGATCAAGTTCTCCTTTATCAATCAGCCCTTTGTCGACAAGTGTATCAAGATTTGGATATAGACGCCCGTGATGAATTTCTTTTTCATAATAACTTTCAAGTTCGTCTTTTATTGCAAGTCCGTGTGGTTTCTCCAAACCAGCGATCACATATAATAAATCACGCTGAAATCCTGTCAAGTCATACATCGTCGAACTATTGTTATGTTAGTATGCAATAAAATAAACATGTCGAATGAACTTGAATAACGGAGCGCTACTGTTTGGTATAGACAAATGCTGAGGCTTAGCATTTATACTTGTTTTTATTATATCAAATAACAGATAGCAATTACTTCAACGTTCTTATATTTTCTGTATCAAACATCAGTATACTAATAGTTATGATAGTGTTTTGCGAATTCCACATCTATACCTCAATCATATCTGTTGTGTATATAATGTAGTGGATTCAAGTAAAACTGTGGTGGCGAAACGTATAGAAGATCTATTCTGACCACCGACATTGGGCCGGAAGGTAGCTCATCGGATCTATATTATATACAAAAGCACAGGTATTCTCTCATATATTTCTGCAGTCATTAATATAAACAGCGGCAGTGACATCTAGGAGATTATGTCATCGGTAAAAGCGGGAAGCGACCCGCGCAAATTACGCGGGCGCTCACCGCTCTAAATTGGTCCCCGCTGACGCTTCGGCCCTCCAAAGCGAAGCGTCATGTCCAAAACTTAGTGGTAGAGATTTAATACTGTCGCCTGTTCGTATATATGGTATAATTACCTCTACGAATACGGAAAATAAAATAAATGATGTTGGATCTGATGGTACCATTCTCGACGATCGAAGATCTTACACTCCGTGTTTTGATATTATCTCTGCAGTGGAGTTGTGAACCGACTTGAGGTCAAGCCCCGTGGCATTCGCCGTGTCCGCTCGTAAAAAGCTCAAAATTCGCATTGTGGTATGCCAGAATGGATGCATACATCCGACATCAGTATATAAGTAATACTACATATTTTCACGACGCGCTTTTGTTTGTTGGAAGTCGAAAATTCAAACATGGAGATTCGGGGTCAGCGCCAATGCAGTGAATGTGGTCAAGAGTGGTCATACTTTGACACAGGACAGGTTGCCTGCCCGGCGTGTGGGAGTCTCAAAAGTGTAGGTCGTGGACAGAGAGAAACGCATACAGACAGTGCTGTTGAATTAGATCTATCGAATCATCAACAAGCACTCGATTCAGAGACTGATATTACTACAATCACAGATGACCTCACCACAACCCTTCGTGACTACATTCGTCAACGCGGATTTCTCAATGGTGGAACGTTGCAGGCTCCAGACGAGACGCTGCTTTCAGCGGCTGAGCTACTACATGCAGTTGATGTACTTGACCGCCGTCGTCGTCCGACAGATGAGACACGGCTGTATGTGACCAAACTACTTGCCGGTACGGATGACGGCTATCGACCAACTCCAGATTCAGTCCCAACCTCAATGACAGCTGCGCGCGGACTTGCATATACTGAAATTCTCTCCAGATTTCACCAAGATTTCGGTAAATGGCTTAGTGAGGAATCATCAATAATGAGTGTATCTACGGAAGGAACCACAGCAACACGAGATTCTGAACTATCTGTCAGCCAGTTGCGTGAGCGGTTTAGAACATACCTTACTCGCAGTGAGGCATTACAAGGAGACATTCCCGTCGAGACAAGCGAGATATTCCTAACAGTAGCTCGAAAGTTACACGAGGGTGCTGTGAATGATGATATAGATGCGCTTGAAATTGCACGGACGGAACTTGATTCAGTACAGTTTGATACATCAGCCACAGAGTGATTCTGACGGAGATATTCAGATCACCAGACCGGGTTTGTCATCATTGTACCATATCCTTCCACTACTGAACCGATACATGATATCTTTAGATGACTAGAACAGCCAACAAATACTGATATTCGCCATGTTAATCCGGATAAATCCTGATCCTGAGTGTAAGTGATGACAACTGTGAACTACCCCACCCTACTCAGCCGCTGACGCGGCTTCCTTGAGGGCGGAGCTTCCTGATTCAACGACGCAACTTGCATCGACCACGGCGGATGAACCTCCGTCAGTCGACACAGCGGTTGCAGTCTTCACAGGCGTTTCTTCGGGGTGAACCACTCCTCGTTTCTGTAGTCCTCGTGACAAGACGTTCAAAGCCGCGTTGTAATCTCTGTCCGCTTCAAACCCGCACGTCGGACACGAGTATTCTCGAACCCACAACGGTTTGTACACACTCGTTCCACACAACGCGCAATCAAATGTTGTATTCTCTGGTTTGACCGTGACCACGTAACACCCGTTCTTCTTCCCGTGGTGTTGCATAATAGAAATGAAGTCTCGCCACCCGACCCGACTTCGGCCTTGTTTCGAGCGCTCTGCGGGCTTTCGAGCATCCCTTTCACGTTCAGGTCTTCGAGGAACACCGCCTTGTAGTGGGTTGTGTAGTAGTATGCGAGTTTGTTCTTGAAGTCCCACTTCTTTTGATTCATCCGAGCGTGGACTTTTGCTATTCGCTGGCGGTGCTTGTCCCAGTTGTTCGACTCGTACTCTTTACGAGACAATGCTCGTTGCTCACGTTCGAGTCGTCCTCGGTCTTCGAACAAGTCGAGTTGGTCGACGACGAGGCCGGTCGGATTATGGATATAGTTGAGAACCCCGAGGTCGATACCCACACAGTCGTCCACAGATAGTGATTCGACGGGTGGGTCTTCGGGGTCTTCCACTTCGATGCAGAACGACGCGCACCACGCACCACTCGCTTCTTTCTTCAGCGTCACCTCTTTGATTTCAGTGTCTTCAATTACGTCGCGGTGTAAGCAGGTTGGGATCCATCCTATTTTCGAGAGGTACAGTAATCCACGTCAATCCGAGTCACTCTTATGATCGTGTCTGAAGCCTGATTGGTTGTACGTGAAACTGCGGAATTCTCTCGGGTTCTTTCAGTTCAACGAGCCAATTTTGTAGCCTTTCGCTTTGAGTTTCCCGAGGTTTTCGATGTTTCGGGCGATGCGCTCTACGTGTGTCTGCAAGACTTTCGAGTACACGCCTTGCAAATCTGTCCACCATTGTTTGAGTTCGGGGAGTTCGTCTCGGATTTTGGTGACTCGTTGTTTCACGGTTCCTTCCGAGTCGTCGAATTGGTTGAATCGGTAAAAGACCGTGTGGTTGCAGGTTTGCCGTACGGTGTTTCGGGTCCAGTCAAGGTTTTCTCGTTGCGCTTCGTTAGCGAAAAGGCGGAAGTGTGGAGTGTACTCCGTACGACGTATCAGAAGTTAAGAGACGTGCTGTATTAATCATCTCTGCTTGAGGCGGTGTTTTTGA
>KB659958.1_pt162 | contig 57448 bp, 52 predicted proteins | sample 558768 | NCBI scaffold set KB644980.1 | reverse complement strand
CGCTCAGACACAACTGAAGTCGCTGCAGTTTGACCTGCGGGAAGAATTATCCTGCTCGTCGTCGCCGCAAGGAGGCGTCGGCGGCTGAGGGTTGGTCGTCGTTTGACATCAGTCAAATCACCAGTCGTATCGCTCTGAAAGTCTCACGCGGGGAATATCTACAACCACGAAATATCAGTTGAACGTGCATTCGAATCATAAAAAACATACTGATGAGATGTACAATTTGAATCAGTCGAGATAAACCAAAATTGACTGTCTGTGAGTAATCGCGGCGAGTCCTGATTCAGACGATGATTTTCTGCGTGAAATAGCGACCGTCGATTGAAGAGTGAAAAGCAAAGAACGGAGAGGAACGCCTACTGGAACACCAGATCCCACTTCGATTGAGTTTCTATGCTGGGCTTGGGGCAACACTCAGTATTGATGACGACACGCTCTCCGATCCACTTGGCTTTCCAGATGGCTACTGTCGTGTGTGTAATGCGGATATTCGTGAGAACAAGAACTACTGCTCGGCAGGATGTGAGCAAAACGACCGATCAAATCGGTTCTGTGAGACGCGTGAGGACCGACTCGACTGGGACAGCACAATCCGATCCGATATCACGTGAGTTACTTTCCCGAAGAGACGGTCGCAGTTTGCCGTTCATGCCACAACAAGCTCCATATGACCGATACGATAGCTTCTATCCCGAGTTGACGCCTTCTCAAGAGGAGATAGATGAGTTCTACGACTGAGTCACTGTCCACGTAGGCGAGTCGAGAGGGTCGGTATGAAAGCATAACCACAGACAAGGAGAGTAATAACGAATAGAGGAAACCCCAGCCCGCTCTCGTCTGCGATAATAAGTCCCGTTGTAAGAATTGAGATCGCCATAGCGATGAGTGCCGTGCGGATTGAGCGGAGGTGTACATCAAGCGTGATCTGCTCGTCGGTCATATGTGGACCACATTCGTATTCGGTATGAGCCTTCTGAACTAGTCTATCGGAACAGTGATTCGAGCGACACTAGCGGTGCAAAAGGACAGAACCTCCTTCGAACTAATGCCATCTTAATCGGAGGTAGACAGGCTCTACAAGTGATAATCCACATCTTTTACAGAGGCTGTAGCTTATGAACGGTTCAATAGCGTCAGAGACCCCTCACGCCTGGGAGTTGCTCGGTACATCGGATTAACTTATTATCTGAGGGAGGGGTATCACATCCTTATAGCTGTGAACCTTCGACAGACAATCAGCGGAAGCGCACTACCTCTGTTACTCCTCATTATCAGTATCGCACTTCTTCTCAATCCGATTCTGGACTTTTCACAACTGGTTTCTGATGAACTGCTTCCTGATGGGGTGTTTAGCTTGATACTCGGGATTGTCCTTCTCGCTGGTGGGATCCTCTCGTATTGGTCTAACACAGGCTCAGACGGTTGATACACGGATGGACTCTGAGGACGAATCCCAAACAACAAGACAAAACATCGTGAAATGGGTTCTGTAGCGTTCTGAACGTAATTATGATAACCCGCACCTGCAACCATCGAATTAAGTAATGCCCATGCTCATAGATAGATTAAGCTCTCGATTACTGTCCACGGACTATGCTGAGTGGCATCGTCCACGAGTTGCGAGGAAACTCGTAGCCATTCTCGCACCCCTTCTTACTCTCGGTGGAATCGGCATCGGTCTGGTCGCTCAGCACTCTGCGGTGCTTGACACTATTCCACCGATTCTGTTCGGCTTAGCGACGCTCATAGTTGGGTTAGTTTCTCTTGCTGTCATTGACTCCGTCTCGCATAGATAGACAGAGCAAGAGTGTGGCTTACTGGATGTCTACTCAACGAGAGTAATAGCAGCCGTACCGTCGAACAGAATTTGGAACAAGAAAGCTATTCATACGCAGTCTTGAGCCCTTAGAAGTCGAAATAGGATGTAACTGTAGATGTGTCATTTCATACAGAGACGGCTCCGTGCGGCAGTAGATCCTCTATCCACTCTCGGTTGGGAGCTTGTCCGATCACCTCAATCAGTCGGTCGCATGTCTCGCTCATCAACATAGTTGTTACTGTTGTATGTGTCAATAGATTAATTTACGGTCTCGGTCACAGAGGAAACAGCTGTGTTTTCAGCATCGAAAATATCTTTATTATCGACATTTCGTATGTATCTATTGGAAAAGTGAAACGAAAAAAGATAATAATATTGATGAGTATTGAATTGCTCGGACTTATGATACTTTTGATGAGTTTCATCTGGGAACTCAGTCAGGGCTCGTTTCAGACAGTCTCTGAGTATGCTCCGATGTTTCTGCTGGTAGGTATCTCTGCTCTCGGTATCGTTCTTGATCTTGATGATGAAACACTTCCTGAGATAATCGTGCCGAGTTCAAAATATATCCCTGATACCGAACTGAGCCCCCTCGCAACTCAGATGCTCATCGTGCTTGTGAGCGCTGGTGCGATTGCTTTCCTGCTCATTTCCACGTACCTGTATGTCGGGGTCTGATGCTACACTACCCAACTCCGATTACAATCATACCCATAGAGCCAATCGAGATGAGTGCCATCGTAGTGACGACCCATACGATCCAGTCTGCAGGGAGTTGTGCAGACGGGTCAGATGCGGATTTCCACTGATACGCACTCCCGAGAGTCACTCCGATCCCACCAATAAAAAAGAGTAGTTTATTGAACCCAGTCTGCCACCCCCACCCGATTCGGACGAGTCCCCCGCCACACACCATCATTGAGGTATAATAGAACAGAGGCTTATTCATACTGGCGGGAAACAACAATCGATTATATTCCTTCTGCCGAGTGTCTCTGCCTGACACGCGATATCCATATTAATGAGACAATAGAACTATTATCTGATGTTCGGACTCACATCCTCTGACAACGGATAAATTAGAACAAAGACGAACAACTCTCAGGGTGATCCAAAGATGGACCGATGGAAACGACTGTTTGATCTAGACCGACTGACACCAATCATACTCGGATTTGTCGGCGGAATAACGGGGTTATTTGTCGCCTTTCAGGATACAGGTGAGAACACAGCTTCTCTCGGGTTGGTCAGCGTGAACCCGAAGCTGTTGGGACTCGGGTGTGCGTGCTTGATTCTCTCGGGATTTCTCCTAATCAGGTACTTCTATCTTTATGAAGACGGAGATCCATACGAGTATCTTCCGTGACGAACGGAGCAAGACCCTCGATGTATTAGTGACGATTCATACAGAAATACGCTCTCGGGCAGAGCACGAATATGAGACGAGATATTTGGCACACCCGTCCAAATCAGATGGTACTCTCACGAGTCATTAATACGCTATACGTGCAGAGAGAATGACAGTAGAGATACTATTACGCCAGCTAGGAGCATAGTGATAATAATACGACTAGCAAGAGAACTCAGTTCCTCATTAGGGATTGCCTCAGGCTCATACACTCCAGAAAGGATTGCACCACTCAGGCAGGTCAGTGTGACAGTTGCGATGCCCGACAGTATCAATAACGATCCTGATTCGGTCAGAGCCGTCTGCCCCATGTAGAGGCTGATAATGAGCATCGACAGAGCAAATCCTGACTGGCGGTTCATACCGTCTGTTGTGGATCAGGATATATGATTATCGACGTTAGAGTAATGAGCTAGAAACAATCTGATCAGCATATATTCAGGACTTATTCTCTCAGCTCCTAATCTTTCGGAATATCTTGTGGCTCAATCATTTGTGTTATCAACCATCTGATCGAATTTTGTTTTGATGATATTAACCTCGTCTTTGATATCTTCAGCTATCTCGGTTGGCGGTCGATGCCCCTCATACCTGAACTCTTTGTATGTAATATGAGCTCTGATAGTCTCGACAAGATAACTGATGACGCATATACTTCTTCTTACAGCGATATCGCCGCTATAGTTTTCTCGAGCTTGATATCCTATATAATCATTAGTATAGTTGGGTCGGCTGGTTACGGGATATATACGACCATAAGTAAGAATCTAGACATAGCAAAGGAATTATTCGTTGGAACATTCATCAGTCTTTCAAGAACTGTCCCAAGAGAGGAGAATGAGGAGAAGAATACGATAGTTGTAGTTTCGTTTTTAATAATCTGTGTTATACTGCTTCTATCTCTAGTACCCATCTTAAGATTTAGTGATCTAATAAAGACGAATGTATTCAATAGCGTATCTTCTGAGTTAATTCTGTATATAACATTAGTATATCTATCTCTCTCTCTGTTCGTGCGATACGTGTATAAGATACTTACATCTTATAAGAAGATACCGCAAGCTAATGCCGTTAGTCGATGGGCGTATCCGTTATCTAAGATTACAGCACTACTGCTCTGCTCTTTCTTTCTAGCGGCAACAGTACAGAATGTGTTGATTTCTTTGGTAACAGCGTCGCTCATGACGGCTGTTATCGGTATTGGAGTCATAAAGAGGTATACGAAGTTTAACCCTCTCGATGTTAGTTTAGAGCAATCTCTGGTCAAAGACTACACAAAATACGTAGCTTCAGCTACATTTTCATCTGTTCTGGCGGGGCTACAGTACACTTCCCCTAATCTGATGCTAGTGCTTGTGACACCACAACAGGCCGGTGCGTTTGGTGTGGCTGTGGTTATCGCTTCGATTGTAAGAATTCCACTATCGGCGATTAACTCTATATTTCCTCAGTTCGCGACTGAGTTTTACGATGAGAAAAATCCTGCAAAAGTGGACAGATTGTTGAAGAGTACATCGAAGATAGCTGGATTCTTAGCGGTGATACCCTCAATAGTTATAACTGTCTACCATGACGAACTGATATCCCTATTTTCAGCAGCGTATGTACAATACGGCATCATAGTTCCGATACTAGTTACTGGTAACCTAATTGCTGTTCTGATAGGAACTGTTGGATACCTGATAATGGTGACAGATAATGAAAACCAAAATATAGTGATCCAGTTCATCCTGATGTCAATCACCATTTCATTATCATACTTCCTGACAATTAACTACGGAGTTATTGGACTTTCCACCGCATTATCGGTTGGTCTAACCTTGAACAACGGAGTCGAACTTCTCTATCTTCATTACAGAGAGGATATATTCTCCATAACTACTGGTCACATACATTTGTTCATCGTATATATCGCTGTGTCATTAGTACTCTCTGGAGTCAACCATATTACAGGGTTAATTATATCTATACCCGTATCCGCAGTAGTCATAGTAGTGTCAACATATATTAATTACAACTTTGCACTTAGTGAAACCGAGAGAGAGGCGTTGGCTAACAAGTTCAATTCATTAGTGTAGACTCCTGTGGTCGCAGATCTTAAAATCGATACAGCTTCCTGTAGCGCCTTGACGATGTGTCCACCTAATTGTACTGACAAGTGCGTAGTCTTTCTGGTCAATTCTTTATTTCTATGTTAGTTTTTCTTACAGGTTGATCCTACAGCTATTCTTAACTCAAGATAGGACTCAGAACCGCGTTAGCTGAGTAATAACTCGATAATATTTTGCGGAAAAACACGTACTTGTCGTAGGAAGATTTAGTGATCCAAGCGATACCTACAAACAAAGATTACTAACACGATTGCGATCAGATTGATTAGAGCTCAGTCTGAGTTAGTATAATAGAATGTCGCAGGTTCTTCATGTATGAGAGTGTCTACCTGTTTCTGCTTGAATATATCCTTGTCGTGACAAGCTCCTACAAGACTCGGCAGGTTGTGTCCAGTAATCTCAATCTATCTCATACCTTCGCTCGTCCTTGGATATGCTTTAGATGTAGGAACTCGATCGTAGGTGAACGGGAGAGCCTCATTGATCTCCTCCCAGACTGATTGGATTCTCTCGTGCTTTCCTCCTATACTGGCACAGTCTCACCTATCAGACCATCGTGTCGGAGAACTTCAACTCCGAGTATATTTTTGTACAATTCCTGAGATCTGTTATCGCGTTCCTCTGAATCAAATGTCGCCGATTCGAAACCCTGTTTGAATTTTCCTCCATCTAGGAGTCGAACTGTCATTATAATGTCTCTAGTATCTACAGACCTCAGACCAACAGCCTCTCGTAACTGATCTTGAACTGTGATTAAGTTTTCTGAGATACCAGTATCTATGACCTCATTGCTTGCACGCTCTGTTCTCGCTCGTGATTGTTTTGACACACTCCTTCGGATTATCGATTTGTAGTTCTTCAGCGAACACTTCCCTGAAATCCTCTGCGATGATATTTGCGTGGTCAGTATTTTGAGCGAATACCAGAGTAAGTGCGTCTTTGATCTCAGCAATCTCATTGGCGACCTTCCGATGTGTGTCGTGGATATAGACATTCGTTCCAAAGTCGCTTAGAGAGTAGTATTTTCCATCGTATACGATTCCGTCCATCGTCGCTTCAGTTTGTATGACGTATGGTCGAAATGGAACTATCTTGTCATCATCCAACGCTTCGTGGTAGTCGTAACTGTATACATGAGTATTATTATACCGCTGAATGGTTTTCACCTCATCGCATCTGTCTGAAAAGCGTCTTTTGAACGATGACTTTCGACTCTTGCTCTTTGTCGAATAGTATATCACTTGACTGATACATCTATGTCGTAACTGACGTAATTAGATCTTATAGTTATTCCCTGACCACAGCTGGTCGATAGACGGTGTATCAGAAAGGCATAATCACTGTGGCTATTGAGATAGTGCCAGCACGGTCATTCAATCCTTGGTATCTTCCTGAGTGGGCGTGTCGCCAATAACTACAAACGCAAGGAAATGAAGAGAACGAAAACATTCTATTTATTTTCAAACCGCTTACAGTGACTGCAAGACGACTGAAGGAATACCTGACAGGGATAATAACTTCTCAGAGCCAAAGCTAGAACACTCGGATGAATTATTTGACTCAACATTCATTCCGATTCAATGTGACTTACTTCGACGTTATTCATCACAAACCGTGCCCCGCCTTCAGAGCCTTCTGTAAGAGATATTTCCCATCCGTGAGCTTCAGTGACTTGCTTCACGATTGAGAGTCCAAATCCAGTGCCTTGCTCGGTCGTCGTGTAGCCCGCTTCGAATATCTCATCTCGCTCATTCGCAGGGATTCCGTTTCCATCGTCCTCAACGTAGAATCCGCCCTCAAGTTCACCAATGGTGACTGTCACATCTTCAGTCTCACCTGAATGATCGATTGCATTCCGCATCAGATTCTCCAGCAACTGTGCGAGCCGATTTGAGTCTGCCTTGATACTCTGGGTGGGAGTGAGATCGATATGGATTGTTGCATCAGTTGTCTCAACATTCTGCCAGCAATTCTCAGACAACTCGGCGAGATTGACTGACTCTGTGCTCTTCATTTGCTCGTCTGCACGAGCTAACGTTAGAAGATTGTCGATCAGCTCGTCCATCCGAGTCAGTGCTGAGTTAATCGTGTCTATTCGCTTATTATTACAATGACAGTCCTCACGAAGGAGTTCCACGTTTCCCTCTGCAACAGACAGTGGGTTTCGGAGGTCGTGACTCACGACACTTACAAACTCATCTAACTGTTTGTTCTGGCGTTGGAGTCTTTGTCTGTTCTTACTCTGCTCGGTAATATTCTGTGCAACCGCCATCACATAAGGGATCTTTTTGTTATCATTTCTCACAGGCGTTACTTGAACTCGGTATCGTTCACCTCTGTACTCCTGCTCGGTAGTGGTCGCAACCCCACTGAACGCTTGGTCGTATTGGTGGCAGAGTTCATCTGCAATTTCATCAGGAAGTACGTCGTGTGAGACGTGACCCTCAATGTCTGCGGGTGAAAGACCAACTCGGTTCAATTCATCACCCCGAGCACGGACAAATTCAAAATTTTCATCGATTAGGGATACTGCACCGCTGGGGAAATTCTCTACCAGCGTCTTGTATTCTTGCTTCAGTTGCATCAGTTCTTGTCTTTCGCTTCGAGTATCAGTGATATCACGAACTGCACCTCGGAGTTTAATGATCTCATCCTCATCCTCATCGCCCTCGCCATCGTACACGGGTTTGCCAGTGGTACGTACCCACTTTTGTTCATCTTCAGCGGTAATCAATCGTACTTCAATGTTGTACGGGTCGCCGTGAGTGCGACAGTCACTCACCGCTGTCTTGATTTGTGCCTGATCATCAGGATGATAAAACTCGACTCCAGTCTCAATCGATGGCTCAAAGTTTCCATCAGGATCGATATCGTGGATTGCGTATGTTCCGTCTGTCCACCGTATCTCACCAGTTTCGATATCAGCCTCCCACCCACCGACATCAGCTAACTGTTCAGTGTGTCGTAGCAGATCTCGACTCCGTTCGAGTGTTTCCGTCTGTTTGCTTCTGTCTGTAATATCTGTGTAAATAATAAATCCACCAGAGTCAGTATCGCAGATAGCGACTTGGATGAGGAATTTACGGAGACCATTTGCAGTCTCGCGGATAACTTCCCTTGATTTGAGGCGATTATCCGCTTGAATACGCTGATTAATCGTTTTGGCTTCATTTATTCGATCATCAGGAATAATGTATGTGTCGAGGGAGTTACCGACGAGAGTGTTGGCTTCGTACCCAAACACATCCTCGAAAGTTGCGTTTACCTGAGTGATGATTGGTTCGTCAGCTTCATATTGAACCTCCACGACGGGCTGTGAAAGACGGTTAAAAAGGGCTTCAAACCGCTGTTGTTCTTCCTGCGCCCACTGTTGAGCTTGTGAATGATCGACAGCGTTTCTGATCCGATGAGCCAATAACTCATACTGCTCAGTCCCAGATGATTTCTGGAGATAATCAGTCACTCCAGCAGAGATAGCCTCACTGGCGACCTCTTCGGATCCATTGCCCGTGTATAGAATGAACGGAAGCTCAGGGTACTTTGTCCGCACAGTTTTGAGAAACTCAATGCCATCCTGAGCAGGCATATCGTAATCAGAGATAATGCAGTCAAATGTTGAGTCAGCAAGACGAGCGACCCCGTCGCTTGCACTTGCCACGGTCTCGGTCTCGAATCGGTCATCTTCACGTTCAAGCAAAGCTGTCGTCATTTCGGCGAAATCCAACTGGTCATCAACGTGGAGGACAGAGATTGTGTCCTTGTGTTCCTTCCTAGCCGTCATAGTCAGTCATTATTAGATAGGTTTTGTATTGAAATAAAAATCCTCGGTGGAATTGCAGTTGCCACGGCTGACGGTGGAATTGTAATATCGATTGCGAGTGAATACCCAACTTCTGTCATTTCGGTCGGACTGTGCTGGTAGAGTAAATGTGCCTGCGTCTGAGTCGTCTCAGGATGAGACTCGTCACGACTACAACTGAAGCAGATCGCTCAGTGTATCAATTACGCTATTTTGAAAAATATCCAGTAAGTTCGTGCTTGATTGGCAGGTAGTCGATTATCTGCTGGTGTATACGTGTACGAGGCGAGTGTCGTATGTTCTCTGGTTATTAGATCTTGTTGAGATCATCTATATCGTAACTGACGCAATCAGATCATAAAGTAGTTATTCTAAAACGGTTCCACGCTTACGACTGCTGTAATAGCCGTATTATATCGATACTGTGATTCCCCGGTTTATACACTGAGACCGTATGTATCAACCTTATCACGGTCTACTTTGTCGTCAAGATACTGTCGTGCTGTCTCTAGATCCGACCACCCCTCACGTCGTGGCGAGTCATATTATCACTCGCAAAATTAATGTAATTCTGTGCGTATGAGCGTCGAAGAATATGCGATGTAATTGTGGAACGTTTCTGCCCGTTTGCTCTGTCGTTATATCCTCGTTATTTTCTACTTCAGAATAACGTTCTACCCCATTATTAAACAACACACGGGCTCTGTCCCTAATCTCATCATCAACTCTTGTAATAAAGACATATTCAGAGCTGTCATTAGGATATTTTGAATGGTATCCTTGATTGATATACTGACCAAGATGTCGGCATGCCTTCCGATCAAAGTAGACAGGGCGACTATCTTGATGTTGATGTTTATGTTTTAATGTTATAATTGTAGCAGACCGCTCAGACAGATCTATATTTTCTCTTTGTAAATCGGATAGCCTCGCCAGTTCTCGCACCAGTAGTTGATATAAATGACAATAGAGCCTTTGCCCGCATTTCTGTCATCGGCTCCACTGACGCACCTACTTCGGATTGTTTGAGAGTCACCTTTTCAGTTGATGCGTTTTCAGAGTCAAGATGAGAGACATCAACGTCGGTAAATGGGTTGCTCTTGTTCAATTTCTTTGCCTTGATGTGGTAGTCGCACATTTGCTACATCTTAGAATAGTACTAACGACTGTATTATCAGCCAGACCTCTGTTGTCGCTGAGATATGAAACAAAGTTCTTTAGATTTGAGAAATCTAAATTTTGTAAGTACAATCCTTCTTATTGGACAAAGTTGATGAAAGCCGTAACTGCTGATTGCTCTGAGGAATACGCGCCGCTCGCTAATTGTGATTTCCTTCGCTTTAATCAACTCTCAAAGAAACGCTTGTCATCACTGTTCATCTCTGTCAGTGAAAACCCGCTGAAGTTCGTACATCAGTTCATCCGAAACGCTCTCTGCATTATCGATAGATTCCTCAAGTTCAATTTTTATCAGTTTAAACAACAACTCAATTGCTTCCAGTTGGACTCGGATTTGGATTTGGATTCGCTGCTGGCGCAATAATATACCTTGTCTTCACAGAGTTTATTCCAGAAACGTTGACGATCGGTAGGGATATGCTATACAGTGGATATCTTGAAACGAGTATTGGTGTCCTCGCTGGTGTATTCATTATGTTTCCGTTCTTATCCTTCTGAATGAGCTCCAGTGGAATCCAAATCCTCGAGACAATCTTGTAGACTGCTATTTGAAGAAATGACCGTATGATTGAGATTCAATACAATAGAATAATTCTATATCTCATTGTTAGAACTGAGATATATAATAGAATTTCTTGTCGTCATCAAATGTTGGCAAAAAAGATCTATATTTCTATATACTTTATTAGATCTCTCACGTCCAGTGAAATGATGAACGTTTTTTCTCTTGTTGAGAACTTAGCTATTTCAATACCCTGAGCCTCGATCAGCGACCAGTTAGTTTATTAACTTTTGCTCCTGTTTTTTGTTTCTCAAGATGTTCATCTGGGTTTTGCTTGTCGTACATGTATTCTAGCGAAAGTTTCATTGTGAACATGTCTGTGTCACCAATATTGGTTTTGTAGTAATCTTGGTCACGGGATGTTCCACCATAATTTCCTTCAATTGGAGTTTGAGTGATCTCAATGTGCATCCCATCCTGGTAAATGTGTATTTCACGTGGATCATCCAGTGTTTCCATATTCATATCTTACATTTGTCATCATTACATGATACGCCCGGTGTACAAATATATTTGTAGTGACACTTACTAATTTGTATAATTACCTCAATGGTGATGTCCTTCGAAAGATGTTCTTGGCGCAATTAACTAAATTATGTAGTAAAGTATACCCACTAACAATGTTGTTAGTGGCGAATTGGGCATGTATGTAAGAAAGTAAGTAAAAATAGCGTTAGAAAAGGTATACCATGATCTAACCAAGCTACACTAATATAACTACAATTTATAATCGTCGAGAGAGCGTAATTGCGTCTTTTTTGATGCTCACTAACAGAAACACCAATTTGGGCACTAACAACATTGTTAGTACGGGTTCACTAGTTTGGTAAATGTGAATATTGTACTATTACAGGTTCTAGTCTACATATTTATCTACTTCAGAAGATTAACTATTTCAAAATTAAGATTATCTGATGATCTTGACAACGACGTTTTCAACAAGCCGTTTGAACGAATCAATCACATCCAAATGCTCTTGATATTTGTTTCTAGAATGTCTAAATAATTAGATATACCATGTATCCGTTGAGATTTTTCAGACGAAATGACTCTTTGTATATCGTTGTTTTATATCTTGATCTGATTGTGATGGAGACACAGATTTCGATTAGTAATATACTGTCACTGTGTTTCAGCTGTAATTTGTACAATTAATTAATAAATTGATATGACTGAGATGTAATTTGTGAAAATAATAACTATTATATATTTACAGGTTAGATTCTGATTGCCGTCAGAGGCACTCCCTATAATTAATCAAAACAGTCTGAGATTTGTACTTATGAGGATAATCATAATCAACGTGTTCGTATCCTTATCGACAAGTATCAGGACACATCAGATCTCTTAGCCAAATACTCTTCACAGTGACACGTTTCTGCTAATAAAATCTTTTATCGACTGCCTGAATGGTGTATGTACCTATCAGTTGTTGGTCAGTAAGTTATTTTGAAATGCTATGTCTTTTTCACCGATATTCTTGAACTCATATGAGCCTGTTAAATCATCGCACTACTTTCATTAGATATGAATTGGTGTCTGTAGGATATCATCGCAGCACTCATTCAATGGCTTATGCCATCCTCTCGTGCTGCTTTTGATGTAGTCACTGTTTACCCAATAAAATACAGACTTCTGTTATCTAATGTGCTCTCGCGCTCATATTGAACTTCTATATCCATGACCACACACTCGTGATGAAACTACCATTCACTGTATGTTTATCTGCGGAAAATACGTCAGTAGTATATACTACGCCTCTGATGTGTATCTAGCCTCTTTGCCCAACGTTACTCTTAGGTTTGGTTTTACTCTCACTCTCAACTCTTACATTTTCTTGTAGCATCACACCAGGTCATCACTTACCAATACAAATACTGATACTACTATGATCAGTATTTTAGTTTATCAATATTCATCTTCATATTTATTTTCTCTATCTCTACCTCTGTATTCCAATAGTTCTCCATACTTGCTAGAGCGCAGGATGTATTCTGAAAGGTTCTCAAGCAACAATTTGGGTTAAATTCCAGGCAGAGCCTGGACAGGGCTTTCATATTTATATTGAGTGCGCTAGTGGACTTTTAATAATCAAGATGAGAGCAGAGCTCTCTCAGGACACCACGTACTCACCCGTGATGGGAACTGTCACATTCTCATTGAGCAGGGGAATACATGATCATCGCCATTGTGGTGATAGAACTTATTGTCATTTTCATTTCTCGTTTCCAATATACTTTCATCAGTGATGGGGTCTGTTTTCTCACTGAAGTATGTCTTCCTATGTATTTGATTTTGTGTCTGTTTCATTAAGATATTACTTCAGTGATTCAGTAATGTACTGAAGTATTGAGGTAAATTGGTCTTCATTTTTTCATAGTTGATGTAATTATGGAATTGGATCTGAATGTAATGGAAGCAAGTATTATGTGAGATAAAAAAGTGATCTGATATTGTATATATTTTCATCAGATTTTGAATGAAATATCAGTCAGAATATACTCACTATCACTACCAGTTTAACCAATATTTGATACTTCAATGAAACACAACTTCAATACTTCACTGAGGTGATAAAGTAGAAAAATATACTTGTATATATGTCGATGTGGGGTAACAGAACGTATAGAACCGTGTAATGACCGTGTAAAATTAAACGTATAGTAAACGTATTAGAAACGTTTAAAATTATATATCTTGAATTTAACAAGGCTATATGGAAAGTTGGAAATCAATTGATGAAAAGTCTATTCAGTTTCTCAAAGCAGTTAGAGGATATGATGGATCTGCAACAACGACACAGATTAGAAACTTTACTGGACTCTCGAGAGCTAACGCTAATTATCGGTTCAAGAAATTGAAAAATGAAGGACTCATAAATATTAAGCGAGACGGAAAAACAAAGGGGGAGAGAGAGCCTGCAAAAAGAGCCACATTGACTGGAAAGGCTCGTCGGGAAATCGAAAAGGGATTATTGGATACTGATTTCCCTAACACAATAGTTTCAGATATATCCAATTTTGCATCCGTTAATGATGTTGATCAGCTCAGTGAAAAAGTCGATAAGATCGAGACAAAGATTAATACTACGTTACATTCAACTGGAAATGTATCAAGTCATTCTCATCCAGAGGAATTCAATACTGATATTGAGCCGGCATTATCTTCAATCCGTTCTCGGTTGGATGAACTTGAGACCAATCAAGTAGATGCAGATAATGAAGAAATTATTGAACAGGTGGATCATCTTAATCAAGAGTTCGCTGAACTGGAGGATTTTTTGAGCGACTGGATGAGTTATACTGAGAGTTATTTAGTGACAATCCGTGATGTAATTGAAACTCAATTGGACGTTGACTTTTCAGAGTCATTGAATGGACAGTTACAACAGCTAGAACAAGAGTGATATGATCGACATCCTCCCACGTCTTGTATTCTATAACTGATTATTGCAGTGAGTATATTACTATTGCTGTGAATTTAGTGATCCTTTTCAGAGCTTATTTTTCCGATCAATAATTGTTAATTGTAAGAGTATACGTTAATCAGTATTTTCAATTTTAGTCTATTACAATGACTCAGTCAGGTAGTCACGTCGATAGACACAGATATAACAGAAATATCTTGTATATACGTTAATCTCACCAACAGTTTCCATGGGATTATTGCAGTCTGGGCAGTTCATATCACCTAACTGCATTAATATGCGAATCAATGTCTAGAGATTGTATGCTGTTACATCCAGGGCAGGTATAATTGATTGTTGTCTCAGCTACTAAATCGACATCAACATTTGAAATATCTATACCACAGTTTGGGCAGGTCAGTTCATTTGTGTTCATTACAGATGAGTAATATATGTTTTAGTGTATAGACTTTTTGTAGTGCGACGATGCTAAAGAATGTGCTGTACATGTATCAGACACATTTGAGTATCTTATTTTAGATGAGCAAGAACATCAAAGTTAGAGTATATTCAGGAAAGCCAAATCACTTATATCGTATATATGTTTATTTTGATACATGTATTATGATTAGTATATTAATTATCGTTAATTCACGTATTAATCGAGAGAGAGCTGTCTCCGTTGTCATTGGCGTTATGTTAATGCTGTCAGTTTTGTTTTTAGCAGCGGCACAGTATCAAGTGGTGATTGTTCCACAGCAAGAGCAAACGACAGAGGTAGACCATCATCAAACAGTAATTACACAGATTGACACAATTCGGACGAATATTATTGGAACAGCTGAGACAGGATCGCAATCTGCACAACAAATAAAGATGGGAGCAATGTATGAGCAGGAAACAATTTTTGGTGTCGTTCCAAAAGTACATCCATTAAACCCCAGTGGTAAGTTACAGACTGTTGAACTTGCGTCGGATTCACGAATCAAGTTTTCAAACGCAGAAGGAACTGGACCATCGACAAGAAGTTACTGGACCGGTGTCAACTCATGTCCGACTCATTGCTATGAGACAAACGGACTTGAGTATACAATCGATTATAATGAATTTAGCGATAATTCCGAGTTAGTATATGAGAATTCATTGTTCTACGAACGGTATCTAACAAAAGACGAAGATCCTGAATACTTTGTTCAATCTGGACAGTCACTAATCAATGGACGGTCGATTAACTTGATAGCGCTTACTGGAGGGTTATCTGTAAATCAAATTCGATCAACATCTGTTGAGACAATTCCCGTGAGTGCTCCAAGTCAAACTGTGTTGTTGACGGATGATTCAGCAGACGAAGATCCACTTATTCTTGAAATTCCAACGCAGTTACCTGACCGTGTGTGGCGAGATGTACTTACTGATGAGATGTCTTCGGGGGGTGGATATATCTCACAATTACGTGTTCAAAATAACGTTCTTCGATTGACGTTGAGACCAGATGAGACGTATTCAGTTAAGATGGCACGAGTTCATCTGAGTTCGCAGACACAGCAGGAATCTGTGCAAGCGACAAACGCACGGTATATCTCCTGGGCAGGAAATGAACGGAAGATCATTCCTGACGGGACACAAACACAAATCGAGGCACAAGTTCGAGATAAATTTAATAATCCAGTTTCAGGAATTCCCACGCGTGCGTACGTAAATGATTCATCAGGTATCTGTGTTGGTGATTTTGTTCCAGAACAGGTTGAAACCGATCCAACAGATAACTGTTCAAGTAACCAACAACCAGGAAAAGCAGCAAGTGGAAACGATGGTGCAGTGACGTATTACTATTCAGCTGATGTTGAGGATAATACTGAGATAATTATTGATATTGATATTCTTCGTCCATCGGTCATCGTAAATCCCTCAATCTCTCCACCAGACGGAGCTACATCTGTTGACCTTGCTTCATTGAGTCAGCGCTCAATACCTACTGTGCACTCATCGGTAATTGATACAACCAAATTTCCTGACGAGGAGAACCATTTTCGAATTCTTTCAGTAGATCCTTCTCAATCAAGTGCAACTATCGGATCAACAATCACTGTTGATACACTTGTTGATAATATCGGACGTAATACTATCAGCAAAAACATCACTCTCACAAGTGACAAAAACGCAATTATCACGCCTGAATCCTATCGTATTAGATTATCACCTGGATCTCACGCAAGAATTCGATATGAATTAACAGTTACTCAACCTGGCAAACATACACTCGAACTCAATGGCAAGGAAGTCGCTACGATAGAAGGGAAACGTCTTGGAAATCTATTATTTGCTTCGTACATCAATAATCGATTTGAGGAAGAAGAAATTGTAGAGGATCCAGATGTATTCAAAGATGGATCAGGACATGTGCTTGAACGAAAAGAGAATAAGAATGTTCCTCCAATTGTTGATGAGTCGACCCCGTTCACTGGTGTCATTGGTGATATTCAGTCATTTGAAAACCTTGGAACAGATAACCCAATGCGTGTTTCAAGCGCTAGACCACTCAATTCAGGCATCCTATTTTCAAGTATCGAACCTAACACAATGTATACGCTCGGAATTAAGTATCGACTAATATCATCAGAGCCAGTTCAGCTACAGTTATATAAAAATGGAGATACCCATGTTGGTTCCTTAGATGAAAGTCAGTCGTCATACTATCTCTCTGGAGAGAATGAAGAACAACTATTTCAACTCAGCTCAGAGGAGATCAAATATATTCAAACACAACAACAAGCAGGATGGGCTTTAAGATCTAATACACAAACTGATATTTCAGTCGATAAGCTACAAATTCGAAGTTCTCAAGATTCAATATTGGCTGATTCAATTCAACCAGTTATTACAGAGTTCTCAATTCTAGAAGATCAAGTTCAATCCTTTGAGCGTTTTACTGTTGAATTAGAGGTTCGAAACCCCTCTACTGAATTTAAAACCCCGTTGCTAGAGTTTTCTCAGAAGTCTACATTTAATCCAGCAAGCAAAGTATCTGATAGACGAACAATCTTAGTGAATCCTCAAACGACACTCACAGGAAACTCTAATAAGATTATTGAGCGCATGTATTCAGAATATCCCGGTCAGTACACGTATTCAATCCGAGGCACAGAAGAATATCGTGTTGACCCTGACTGTAATTGTGAAGCAACGATTACAGTAAAACATTCTTGAATACCAGTGATACGCAATTAACAGAATAGTATATACATTCTTGACAAAATTTAGATATATGATTGATAATAGTAACGCAATTGACGAAACTGCAGCAAGCCCAATCCTTGCTATTGTTCTTGTCTTAGCAATAACCGTCATATTAACTGGAGGTATTGGAACATTTGTTCTTGATCTTGGAGAGTCACAACTTGAAGGAGCTACAAGTAACGCTGATCTTGGAGTTCGAGTATCTGAATCTAATGGCGAAGTTACTATACTTGTAAAGTCTGGGACAGCTGATGAATTACAGGTACTAGTCGATGGACAAGTTAGTGAGGATAGTTTAATTGATGCGAAACCGGGAGACATAATTCAATTTACAAGCCCCTCATCTGGCACGAGATTAACTCTATTAGAAATCGATGATAGCAAAATAACTGTTGCACTAGACACAGAAATGTGAATGGTCTTTAATTCTAGTAACGCATAGATACGTATATCTCACATATTTCTATTTGGATTCAATATTAAGAGTATGTTCAGCAATGATTTGCACATTGTTATGTCAGTAAATATACTTTTATACTCTTACAGATAGTTCAATACATGAATTGTTCAACATCAACTACAGGAGTATCAGAGGTTGTAAGCACAATTTTACTGATTGCTATTACTGTGCTCGCTGCATCAATTCTCGGGAGCTTTGTAATTCAGATCACAGGTATTCTCGAGGAACCGGTACAAGGACAATTAGATATTAACTCCGAATATAATCCATCTACGGGATTGTATGATACTCGAATTACGTACACAAATACAGTTAATGCAGAGAGTATGCTTGTTCGAGCAACGTATGATGGAGAATATGATGGACAGATTAACTCACCAAGATTAACACAGATTGGTGAAACAATTGAGGTGGCCTACCCTGAGGGAACATATCTCGTTGTGATTGCTGAGAGTAAGGATACTCGGAAAGTAGCTTATCAAGCTCACGTTGAAGATTTATGAGTTTGATATTCTATTCATGCACAGTGTAAGTGCTGAAAAAGTTTAAATAATCTAATAGTAACAATATTGTTAACTACTCTATGGGTTCAAATATTATTAATGATATTTATCGAATATCGGATCATACATTAGTGGTAACACATCTTAATGAAGAAATTCTTATTCGAGCATATGTGAACTCAAATAATAAAGAGTGTTTACTGTGGGCATCGGAGTCTGACATCGTTGGGCACAAGGGAAAATTATTACAAAACCAGTCGAAGTTGCAAACTGATCATAATGGACGCTATCATTCAATTCGTCTAAAATCGGAGATTGTCGATCAGATAAACGATGATTTTTCACAACTTCACTCAGTAGATAGTGAAGTACAACAATCAGTCTCATCTGATTCATTGATTAAGCAATTAATTTCGGCTGAAATTGACACCTCAAATCTTGAAGAGGCTTCGTTTGAGGTTATTGAAACTACAGCGAGCAATACAACACAAAGTCAACAAAATAATGTAACAAACACATCTACAGAATCGAATGTAGCCCATGTACCTAGCTTTGAGGCTGATACATCATGTTCTAGAGAGGGCGTGAGCGAAGAAGTATCACTTTCGCCTACCTCACGATCAGAGGAAATTCGTGTTGAGCATTCAGTATCTTCACAGGATACTTCAGTAAAACAGGTAGAGACAGAGTCCTCAAAAAACCAATTAGCGGATAGTCAGACATCTCAAGAGAGCAATACAGAAGCTGATGAGGATGTCGATGTCGATACAAATTTGACTGATGATCCATGGGAAGGCACTGACAGCTTAGTTGAGGCTGAGGATGAAGATGAACCCGATCTTAATAAGGACGAAGAGGAGGCGTCTGAATTGGATATACAAAATTTACATTCAAATAAAGATATTTCAAACACAGATGAAAATATACAGGAAGTTGAGCTAGACGAATCACAAAGAAGTACTGAATCAATAGATACTGCTCAATCTATATCAACTTCTGAAAGTATTGATGACGTGAATGCACGAAGAGGTGTTGATGACATTGAGCAGATACATACACTCGTTGAGTTTGTTTCATCACAAGCTTTTGCAACACATGAAAACTTGAATCTTCCACTGTTTTCACGCTTGTTTATGTCTAACTACAAGTCATTAGACGAGCTTGAAAGTCAACGATTCGTGCTTCCGACCCAAATAACACAGCAGAAATGGCTATCAGATAGAACGTATAATCAGTCACAGTCGAATGAGTATATTGATTTACAATCAATAATTTCTTTTGAGACAATCAAGAGTCAATTATTATCACCTGAAGCTGGAGATAACACACATAACGAGAAAGTAGAACAGATAGGTTATATAATTAAAAATCTTTTAGAGATGGTTCTATCTAGATATGTAGAAAATATTAACAAAGATAACCCAGTCAATAAATCAATGAGTAATAATTCTAATCATAATAACGATACCACAGCTGATACAGAAGGTGAATCGTCAATAAAAAGCAAAGAGATAGATGATGAGCCTTTTTTAAAGAATGAGAGTCAGGATTCTATTAAATTTGATGATAATAACCCTGAAGAAATAGAAGGATCAATTTCAAAAACTAATAATGACAACTCCTCAGAATTAACTGATGGAATTATTGACCGTATTAAATCCTCGTTAGTTGTGACTGAGTTTGATGAAGGATCAGATCATGCCGAAGACGTCAATGATGATGCGCAGAGAACACCTGATTCACTCAATGACACAGACGATCAAGACATCGTAGATGGAGAGTCGATTGAGTCCGATCAGATCGACACTGATAACGAAGAAGTTGAGTTTGAAGATAGTGATCCAGGATCAGAATTAGAACCAGAAGATGTGCAAATAGACACGAAAACGGACACAGATACAGATATTGACACTGAGATCGAAATACAATCTGAGGCGTTTTCTGCATCATCTAGTGCATATATAGAAGATAACTCAACGCAGAGAGATAACACTGATTTAGAGGATAACATTGGTGATACAAATAATCAAGATGATTTATCGTATCCTCGGAATCCAATGTCGTCAAATCAATCAGAGTCGGGACTGTTAGCGACGGTTTTTGGAATTTTTGAGCAGGACGTAACAGATGAGACTACATCCCACCCAACGGAGGATTCACACACTATTTTGCCAGAGTGGTTTACACAAAATCTTGGACGCAATACGGAGTATACACCTCCTGCAGAGTTAACACCAGCATATCCGTTTGAAAAGACGGGAATATTGGTATATAGGTATGTATCAGAGCTACGAGACAACGCAGCAGCAGGAAATATAACTGCTGAACGGAGACTCGAGGATGCTTCCCGCCGGTTTGATCGATTAAAACAAAAACGACCGACAATTCGTGGATTGAAGTTCTCGATGTTTATTGTTTCGACCCTCTTTTTATATGCGGCGATGATTCTGATATCAAAAAAACTGTTAGATCCTGGTTCACTCTCTTATCTATTCATCATCACAGAGAATCGAATTGCAGATTTACTTCTTGTTGATATTGCACTCATTGGATCGTTTGTGATGGCGTCATTTATATTCAAATTTATTGGACAGCGAACAGCTCCACAGATTGGGTATTATGCAGGAGAAGTCGCTCGGTGGGCGATTGTGTTTGTTCAATTAATTCCGTTAATTGCGATGTCAGTGTTTCTTTATCGACCAGTTTCTGAGCGAGGGACTGCTAATCAGATTCTCAACACATATTACCAGAATGTCAATGCCTTAGAACAACAAGTACCAGAAATTGTAGTTCAGCTCGGAACGTACTATTATTATGAGATTTCACCATTAGGTTATTCACCACTTGAACTTACATCCTGGTTTCTCGGTACAGGGATAATTTTTGTTCTTCCATTTGCTGCACAATATTGGCAGGCAAAGACGTATGCAACATCACTACAGTCGAAAGAGCTTCCAAAGTCAAGAGAAAGTCAAGATTCAACAGATGCTGAGGTTGACGCTGACGATACAGAGGACTTCGATATTACAGACGTTGCTTCCTGGAACGAATCAAAAGTTGGAACTCCAACTATCGAATCAGGAACGGGATATGAGACTGCAGAGCAACTGTTATCTATACCTGATCAAATGAGATTAGAGCCATACGAGGATTACGTAGAAGTGCTTAGATACTGGATCAATGAACCATATACTTTCATCTCAATTCTCCGAGACGACGAACAGTCGGATTATCGGTATTTCGTCATGGAGCCACAATTAAACAGTGAAGAAGAGCACTTGTTGTTGGAAGAGTTCGAAGAACGCCTGGAGACTCGGTTACTGTTTAATACTGTTGAGCCATCTGAAAATGAGACTGAAGTTGAGCTGAAGATTGATTTGCTTCATGAGGAAGTGATCAGTCTAGCTGAGGAGTATAATGTCTCAGTGACTGAGCAGACCTTTCATAAATTACTGTATTATCTCGAACGGAATTTCGTTCACTATGGACCAATTCAGCCGCTAATGGAAGATGTGAATATTGAAGATATCTCATGTGATGGTGATTCTGTTCCAGTGTTCGTATTCCATCAGCACTACAACGATATGATGTCAAACATCTTGTTTGAATCAAAAGAACTGCGTCAGTTTATTATTCAATTAGCTCAGCGTTCTAGCGAGCATATTAGTTCTGCTCGACCAATTGTTGATGCCTCACTACCAACAGGTGATCGGATTAATATGACTCTTGGAGACGAGGTAACTACTCGTGGATCAACGTTTACAATTCGTATTTTCCAAAAAACTCCATTTACACCAGTTCATTTGATTGAGACAAATACATTCTCTATTGAGCAAATGGCATATATTTGGCAGGCAATTCAGTATGACAAATCACTGATTTTTGCCGGTGGCACTGCGAGTGGCAAGACAACTTCAATGAACGCAGTAAGTTTGTTCATCCCGCCAAAATCAAAAGTTGTCACAATTGAGGATACCCGCGAGATTTCACTGCCGCATATAAATTGGATCCCCGGCGTGACCCGAGAAGGGTTTGGGGGAATCGGTGACATTGACGGAGCAGGTAGTATTAATATGTTTGATCTTGTCGTGAGTGCGCTTCGACAGCGTCCAGAGTATATGATCGTTGGTGAGATTCGTGACGAAGCTGCAATTTCACTCTTTCAGGCAATGAGTACCGGACATACGACATATTCAACAATGCATGCTGATTCTGTAAAGCGAGCGATTAGTCGATTGACAAACCCACCAATCAACGTTCCACAAGATATGATATCAGCACTTGATATTGTCTGCATTCAAAATCAAGTTCGTATTCAAGATGCTGAAACAGGCGATATAAAGAATGTTCGTCGGAATGAGACAACCACAGAAATTGTAAGCGTTAATCCAGATATCAAAACAACCACTCCATTCATTCGAGATGCACAGCTAGATGAATTCAGATCAAACTTTGATGATTCACAAGTAATTGATCAGATTCGTGAAGAGCAAGGATGGACTCAAAAGGAACTCTTCGAAGATCTTGAGGCAAGGCAGCAGACACTGGAGTATCTTGTAGATAACGATATTAAGGACGTAGGAGATGTTACACGGACAATTCAAGCGTATATGCTCAATCCATCACGAGTTACAAAAGATGCAAAAGAGGGGGTCCTCAATCCAGATGATTACAAAGATATCACAGAAATCGATCTCACTAAAGTCACCAGTTCACTCAAGCTTGGTGACTCAGTGCTCGAAACCATGGATTCAGCCCGAAGACTACCACAAGATGTTATTGAAGAAACAAAACAATCATGGTAACAAAACCAACTCACTTGGAAACAACAGAGCCACCTGAACCACGAGGTTCACGATCTGATAAGAGCAACTGGATACGACGAATCGATAACGTCGCATACTCAATCTTTGGAGACTTCTTCAAGCGACGTAAAGACACTACCTTTGAGTCGATTGGAACGTCACTTCAGCAAGCACGAATACCAATTAGTTCGGATCTCTACTTATCACGAATTGCATTTGTTACTATAATTTGCACCGCTGTGATTGCAGTCATTCACTTAGGGTTCGCAATTATACTTGGGGTCTCAGGAATCGGAGCAACTTTCAGTTCACTTCCTGCACCCTTGGACATTTTTGTTGGGACTGTTTTACTTCTTCTCACATCTCTCATATCTACTGGGATTTCACTCGGAATAGGAATTGCCTATCCGTATACACGATTGTCTCTCATAATCTCAGATAGAAAACGAAAAATTGACAACATGATACCATTCGCAACCACCTATCTGTTTGCACTTACACGCGGAGGAATGGATTTCGTTGAAGCACTTCGAACACTCGCTGAATCAGACGATGCTTATGGAGAAGCTGCAAAAGAAACCCAATCAGTTATTCAAGATATGGATTACATGTCAATCGATCTCCCACGAGCAATGCGGAGGGGGTCACAACGATCGGCTTCAACAAAATTCTCTGAATTTATGGATGATCTTGTTGCGATTATTGATTCCGGAGCAGATATGTCACCATTTCTCGAATCAAAAGCTGAAGAATTCCTTGAGCAAAATGAACGTGAACAAGAAAACTTCCTGGAGACGTTAGCTCTTCTCGGAGAGGTTTATGTGACCGCATTTGTCGCTGGTCCGTTATTTTTGATCATTATTACCGTCGTTATGGCAATGCTTGGAGGTTCTGCAATAACTCAATTATATGGTATTGTGTATGGACTACTTCCAATGATGAATGTCGCATTCTTCATTCTTATCGACACAATCACTATTGATGAAAGCAAGCGAAACCGAACTATCTACACTGAACGTGTCAATAAGTCAATTGATGAAGTGACAGACGAATATAAAGAACAGATTGAAGCTAACAGTCGCATTCAGAATATAATCAAAGCTAAAGAATATCGTGAAAGTAGCGAGTATATTCGAGAGCCGCTTTCCTGGCTTCTTGATAAACCATTTCGAACATTATACATTACCGCTCCAATTGCGTTTTTATATACACTCGTTGCAATCATTATTCAACCGTACCCACTATCCTTTGAGGGTCTGAGTTCATTTCCTGTTGAAACAACGGTTACATACTTGCTTATTCCACTATCTATCTCGTTAATCCCATTCACTATTTTTTACGAGATCACAACAAGACGTAAGAGGAAAATACTCAATCGATTCCCTGACTCTCTCAAGCAACTTGCATCATCAAACTCAATTGGGCTTACTCTCACAGAATCTCTCAGAGCGACTTCAGACGCAACAAGCGGTGTTATCGGAGAAGAATTCAATAAAGTAAGTAACGATATCCGGTGGTACAATAACATCACAGAGGCACTCGTTAGTTTTGCAAATCGAATCAAAATTGCCGAAGTTGCTCGTACTGTTAAACTTGTTACCAAATCAAATGAAGCGTCTGGTGACATCTCAGGAGTACTCGATATCGCTGCTAAGGACGTTACAAAACGGCAGATTCTTCGAAAACAAAGATTCAATGAAATGACCATGTACACTGTCGTTATTATCATATCATACGTTGTTTATCTCTTTGTCATCGCAATGCTCGACGCCGCATTCCTGTCAGAAATAGCTGCAATCAAAGAAAGTACCGCTGGGGCAACGTCAACAGGGGCTGGAAGCAGTAGTGGATTTGGAACAAATCTTTCATCACTTCCAATAGATCTCTTCCGCATGGTGTTTTATCACTCGGCGCTTCTTCAAGGGCTTGGATCTGGACTTCTTGCTGGACAACTCGGGCAAAATGATGTTAGGGCAGGAATAAAATATGCTATCGCCCTCATGACGATTTCAACTATTGTTTTCTTGGTTATATAGTCATAACTTTGATACTAGATTTTAATTAATGTATCTAGATATCACAAAACGATACACTCGAAACATAAGAAAATTTATATATTGGTTATTACATTATACAGTTGATATGTTTAGTATCAAGAACCGAGCAGAAGACGGTGTATCGCCAGTTGTCGGTGTAACACTCCTTATCGGAGTAACAGTAATTCTCGCAGCAGTTGTTGGTGGATTTGTTCTTGATCTTGGAAACAATGTTCAGGAGAATCCACAGGCAGGTGTCTCATTCAGTCAGGACGGTACTAATGTAAGCGTTCAAGTTGTTTCAATGGAGAACGCAGACTCTCTTGACGTTCGTCTAGACGAAACTTCACAGGGAAGTCTTGGATCTGTTGGTGACTCTCTTGATGTAGTTGGATCAAGCGGTGCCGATATTACAATTGTCGGAACTCTAGACGGCAAGGACGCTGTCCTTCAGACATACACTGTCGAATAAATACTCGTACATATTCAGTTTTCTTTTTTATTAGTCGAAGTAATTGATGGGGTATAGCTGTAGATATTTCAATTATAGTTTCACATAACAGCTATACAGAATTCAATTCAATATAATATTATAGTGTCTGGTATTAAAAATCGAGTAGAAGATGTTGTAACACCAATCTCTATTCTAATACTTCTTAGTGGAATCTCAGGAGCTATGATCAATCAGTTGTTGTTTTTTTATCTGATCAGGTCTTTCTTTGGCTTCATCTGATTCTGAAACAACGTCTGACAAATTTCTAGATATTGGTTACTGTTAATTATACATATGAAATAACTCATAGTCTCTTTGCTGCAATAGAGATAATTGTCAACAGTTTAATATATAAGTGTAATTATGAATTAACCAATGAAAATACAGAATCCAGATTCAGTCTCAACGGATTCTCGTTCGGAGATGGTCTGTCCAAGTTGCTTCACAGTAGGTCTTGAGCAACATCCTGGTTACGTGTCTGATTATTCAGGGAAATCAGAAATCTTGTATGCAACTCGGTGTCCAAATCCAGAGTGTGAGTATCATCGTGCAAAAGGGGTCCCATCGAAACTCGTCCAAGGACAATATTCGGGAACATCATTATTATCGTTGGTATCTATTCAACCCTTGCTGATTGTAGTCGTCGTATTCGTTGGGATTGGCTTTGTCAGTGTCAATATCCTCGGGTTTGCATTACCAGCAACAGGTGTTGGTATTGTAGATGATGTTTTTGACGGTAGTACCCAGAGTGTAAGTGGATCAATTAGTTCTCCTACTGGGTCTGTATCTGGGGTAGAAGTGAGCGTTCAAGCAACAGATATCTCCACACGATCAGACTCTAACGGATATTTTTCATTGAAAGGGATATCAACAACATCTGATCAGCGATTATTAATTGTCCCTTCTTCTGAATCTCCATATGCTCCAACGTCGGTTATGAGTTCAGATCTTCCGAAGAGCTCAGATCCAGATGTCGAATTGAATGCTGAGATTGTTCTCAGTTCTGTTGAAGATTTATTAGTAAGTGATGTTGTGACAAATGATTCGATTGAGTATTCTGTTGCACACCCTGACAATCTTCCTGAGAGTGTAAATATTGTTGTGAAGCCTCCTGAGACCTCTGAAGTTACTGATTCAACTACATTACGTGGAAGCGGAACACATAGAGTTCTGATTCCAGGAGAGATTGTGAGTGATTCTGTGCGTGTATCTGGATCTGCTGAGATGTCTTTGAGGACTGCACAGTATACATGGAGAGGTAAATCAATTGGATTGGGCATTCCTGATGGAACTGTTCCGGTAAGTATCTCAGTAAATCTCACTGAAGAATTATCGTCTGTTGAAAAGTCGGAATCATTCTTAGTTTCTAATGGAGACAGTATTGAGGTGCCATATAGTCCGTCAACAATTGCCGATGATGCACAAGTGACGTTGTCGGGGGGAAGTTCAAGGGCTCCAACAACTGTCGAGGATGTGTTTTCAGCGGACAATCCCCGAATAGAGATTCGTGATGAGGATGCGCCGAGTGAAGTAACAGTAACTATCACAGGAAACAAATCTAATCAAGAACGCACTGCGTCGGGGAAAATTAATGCTGAGAGTATAACGCTACCAGTGTCAGGATCAGTCCCTCTTGACGATGTTGTTTTTAGATTAGATGATGTGACTCCAACAGAAGAGGTAATCACGAAATCAACGGTTAGTGCTGATGGATCAAGCGGTTTAGAGAGAAAACGAACGTCAAAAAAGATAATTGATAATTCAGGGACATATACAGTTTCATTTAGTGAGTCAGTTGATAGAAATGGCGGATTAGTCACCAAAGGGTATCGAATAAATGGGGAGTCAACAGCAGTGCGTGGTGATACAGCAACCTTGTCGCTATCTGAAGGTGATAAAATATGGTTTTGGATCGAGGCATCACAGCAGACGTACTCACAAAATAAGTCATTTGACGGGTTTCAGGATGTAACAGTCGAGAACTCTCGAGTGAGTAACTCGGAGGTGGCTAAAACAGAATCTGTAAGCATTACCGCAGACTTGTCATATGCTGGATCTGGTGGAACAAGTGTTCCTGTGTATCTATTTGTTGATGGGGTTCGTGAGCAAAAGAAATCAAGTGTTTTTATTGATTCACGTCAGGAAAACCAAGTGCAGTTTACGGGAGTTTCTTTCACTCGACCAGGAGTCCACACGGTAAGTATCAATGATGGTGAGAAGGTCGACATTGTAGTTGGGTCTGGAAAGCCTAAGTCGGGATCTGGAAGTGTAACAGCCGAACTTACTCGCAGTCCAACAGATCCAGGAATTGAATTGCAGGACAGAAGAACACAAGAGACAGTTTGTGCTGTAACAGTTCAGAATCCAGCATGTGAAATTGCATCTGTTAATCCAGATGATCCACGGTTTATGATTAATGCTATCGGAGTTCAGTCTGGAAAATACGAGATTCTCTATACTGAACGAAACGGTCAGGGTGACGTTACAATCGACATCGATGCTGATGGAGAACCTGAATTAACTCATCCAGGTGTTCTTGAAGATAATGAGACATTGCAGGCAACAAAATCACTTCCAGCCGGAACACGATCTATTCTGTTTGATGTTGGAATAGGCGACGATCTTCCGTATGTGATTACTTATACGCAAAAGAATCAAATTTTACAACCAAAGATTATTGCTGGAACTGAAGTGGTAGTGAATGAAACGTCGAGTTTCAAGGGATCTAAGACGTATACGTTCACTCCACCAACACAAGTTACTCAATATCGCGTTGAAACACCTGATTTAAGCGAATTTACAGCGGAATTTAGATGGGTCGAATCAGGGCAGTCGACGTATCCATCTGTATTAATCAATCGTATTGAGGTATGTTCTCCAATTGATTTTATTAAGACGTCTCGATGTAGAGTGACAGATGATTCTCTTGCTGCATTACAAACAGACGACTTAGAGTTTATTATGTTGACAAATTCTCAAGCAAAGTTTGAAACAGAAGTACAAGCGGTGAGTTTGCCATCAGCGATTGATGTGAGTGGACCTGAGGGAGCAACAAGAATTACGCCGAGTGTTGGGACAGACTCTCAGCGATGGTCGGGAGATTCAGCTGAAGATATACTCGTGTCTCGAGACAATACAGTGACGATCGTTTCGCCAGGTGAGACAGAGAGTGAGTTATTGAAAACAACGTTTGAGTATACGTATGTGCCATATCCTGCCGAAAATCCAACTGTTGTATTGATTAATGAGGGAATTGAGCAGGAATATGTACTTCCAAGTGGCGTGAAGACATCTGGAGGGAATCTTGATGATCCATATACCATTGAGATTCCATCTGATTATTTTTCATTTGGGACGAATAAGATATATATTCAATCTGAGAATGGTGGTGCTGTTGTAGTTGATATTGAGTCAAAAGGAGTGACTGAAGACCAGATTATCATTAGACGGTAAGTATGTCAAAAAACTTATATAATTTCGTTGCACTATATAATCAATGGTATCCACATTTATCGATAATTTCAACCTTAGCGTTCGATCGCATGGAGTAACACTTCTGATCTTAACAGTCGTGTTAGTTAGTATATTTATTCCTGGAACTGTCGCTGCACAGCCTGCTGAGGCTGAGCTTGATTCAATTATCTGTCAGAGTGATAGCCCAGATGAAGGGTTTGAAAGTATCTTAAATTCATTATTAACGGTTGGGGCAGCACTTGGTGCTGTAGCTGGAACTGTTGTATATGCCCTTGTTAGAGCAGCAAAATCGGTGAAACCAGGGTATGACAATATTGATGGAAAGAAAGCACTCATCTCAGGATGGTCGGTTATTATTATTCTATACTTTGGTGAGTTTGTGCTTGATATCTTATTTGATATAAACATCGGTTGTATTACGCCATAACTAATAGCAACACCTTTTACGAGAACAAGAGTGAATGAAATATCAAAAGTTGGGATTATTGGTAGTAATTCTGTGTTTTACCTTGAGTTTTGGATTTCCAACTGTTTCTGCTGAGCCTATTTCTGAGTGGGTAAATGAGACAAAAACAGATCCAACATACTCACAGATTACAGAGCCGAAAAGGTATTTCAGTGGCGATTATGAAATTCGACGCTCCGGAGATTTTGTCGTTGATTCAGACATACATATCAATGATGTAAATACTGACCCAGCGAACTTCACAATTGATGCGTTGAGTGCGGCTAAAGATAATCCGTATGCAGTGTACGATGTTCAGTTTTCGAAGTATCCTTCAGAGGTAAGTACGTGGAATCAAATCAATTCAAACCAGTATCGAGATTTATCTCGGTATACAACGGTTGCTCCTGGAAGAACAATTGAAACTGCTGAATCAGGAAGATACGTCAAAGATGCTGTCGTTGGATTTCATTCGATAACTCCCAGTGTGTATGTACATACAACTGTATCGACTGAGAGTAATTCATTCGTTGAAACGGTGAAGGAACTAAATCTTGGAGTTGAATTTGATGAAGTCGAACATCGAGTAGGATCCGAAGCGAGTGTGAATGCCATTGTTGATTACCGATTAGATATTCCAGAGGATAATAAACGAGAATTTCGTTGGATTGAGTACGATGTCGAGACAGCAGACATTACACGGACTATAATAAGATCAACGTCGTGTCGGTCTGAATCAGTATGTATTCTTGATTCGACTCAAAGAGATGATGAAAATCCTCAATTTCGCTCTGTTGAGTTTCCTGAGCCGGGGAGAAATGATATTATTGCTACAGCAGAGGTTTATGTAGAAATTGAGAAAATCACACGTACTCGTGATGAGGAATGCGAAACAGTTGATGCTGACAGAGTATGTAGCTATACCCCGTGGAAAGTAGTTGATATTGATATCTTAACCGACGAGGTTGAGACAACGACTTCAAGAGAACTTATTGTTGAATCACCGAGTATTACTGTTGAGAAAGCAGTGTTCCCGAGTGGAGCTGAAGAATTCTACATTACTGATTTAGACCCCGATGAGTGGAAGTATATGTCGTATGTTTCAACTGGCGAACGAGACACACAACGAGCGTTAAGTAGTTCGTGGCAGTATTTTTCATCTCGCGATGCTCGCTGGGATACCAGTTGTGAGATTGGTGAAGGGTTCTCGTTAAGTGTAAATAATTGTCTATTGTGGTCTGGAGACATTTCCACTGGGACTTCAAATGTGAATCCTGTAGAATCAGATATTCGACCATTGTGGGTTCATGCGTTTCCTCAAAAGACATTATTACAAAATGATCAGAGTATTGGAACAGTGATCAGAGATATCCCAGAAGAGACAGAGCAAGATGCTCCAGTGTTACAGTCTCACCCGACGTGTAAGTCTGGATTCTGTTCGTGGATATTTATTGATAATGTATTAAACACTCAATCAAATACTAATTCAAAAACGTATACAACACCGAGAGAGATTGTTATTCGACGAGCACCACAATATTCTGGAAGTGTGTTCACGACAGGAAACATAAATCGAGAAATAACAGATGCGATAGAAGTTACTGGATTAGTTCCAACAGCAACGACTCATCAATCATTTACACGAGTTCAACCCGTAGTAAAGACACAGATTAATGCAAAATCAGTAATTGATCCAACGATGTCTTCAGAAGAACGAACCCGAGCAAGTCGTCGTTTGGGTGTCTCACAGGTTTCTGAAGACGAAACAATTCTACAAATATCCTTGTTTGAGGCAGAGTCTGACCGACCGATTTCATTATCGGGGCGGAATGAAACTGTCGTCGTTGATGCATTCAATACTGATTATAGTTCAGAAGTGACGCTAGATGGTACTGGGAGAGGTGTAACTGTTGTGCCATATGATTCGTACGAAATTCGGTATAATGCACAGCCATGGTATACGCTTCAAGATTCACAGACTGCATATTTATCTGCAGAAGCGTCCACTGATGGATCACAGGTTGAGCGATCTTCTTTGCTTTCGCAATTGATTGGGCTTGTAGGAGTGTTTGGAACTGTTATAGTTGCAAGTTTGTTTGTCGTTCGTGCAATGGGGTTGCAAGTAACCCTTCGTGAGTTAACTCGATTACTTAGATAATAGAAAACTCTATAAGTGTCAGATGAATTAAATGATTTATTAGAATGGCTAATTTCATCTTAAATTCAATTGAAACATTACTTGATGGATTAATTAGTCTTCTTGGGAGTTTTATTCGAGTAATGTTAGAATGGTTGCAAGATCAAATAACGAATACGCCATATCCTGGTGAATCTATTGGGTCTCCACAGATTTTTACTGGTCCATTGGAAGGTGAGCCATTTTATGATGTGTATGAGGTGTATACAGCAACGGGTGGGATTCAAGATACGGCATTGATTTTGTGGTTTATTGGAGTGTTTTTCGTGTTTTTGGGAGGAACCGTGCAACCATTGTTACCTGGATCGATCGACACTGAAGAATCCAAGAGAAAGTTATTCGTGGCATTTCTCGGTATTGTATTCTGGTGGCCAATTGCGACGTTCTTGCTTGCCTTTAGTGATGTAATTGCTGAACTTTTGTATCAACAAGCATTGACATACAATAATGTTTCAGCAAATCAAGGAGTGTTCGTTGGAATTTATGACTTAGTCATCGGTGGGCTACAAGATCAGGGAACAGGAGGGTCTGCATTTGCGTTACTCGCAGCGATCGTGTTTGTGTTAGAGGGAATTATCTATCTGATAGTTTCTGTATTGTGGTATATTCGGTATTTTTTTATTTATATCTTAACACCATTAATGCCGCTTGTCTTTGCGACATGGAGTTTTGGACTTCCAGGATTGCAACCAATTTCACGATTTGCAGGAAAAGTACCGAGACAGTGGGTAACACTTGTATTTTTAACGATACCTGCGGCTATTTTAACGATATTTGCAACATCGGTTGTCGGAATCCTTGTTGAGCAGATGAGTGATTCGGATCAGGAGCTGAATGGAACTGGTGATATTTCTACTAATTATCAGATTGAATCGTCGTCAGCAGCTGCGACTCAAAACCCAGAGGTTATGTTTGATCCACAGGTCCCTCTTGCATCCTTACAACCGATAGTGGCTTCAAGCACAACATCTGATACAATTATTAATACGCAATCACAGTTAATTGATGGACTACAGACAGGAGCTGAAGAAGGAGTAATACTATTACTTATCACTGTGATGGGATTAGCTATTCCGTTATTGATCATGGCAACTCCGTGGCTCATGGTCAAATTTGTCACTGGCTCTATGATGACTGGACTGGGTGCTATTGTAAACCCTGTTGGAGCGGCGTCAAATGCATTAGGTGGTCTTGGTAATTTTACTAAGTCCGTTACGTCTAATGAAGTCTCGTACACTGATGAAGAGGAAGAGAAGATTAACAAGCAAGCCAAGCTTGAAGCAGAAATCGACGAATCTGGTCGTACCTGGAATGATCTCACAGCAGATGAAGAAACGATCTTGAGTGCAAGTAATGATGCACAATCGAAAGCAAAGAACCGAGCTGAGACAAATATGTTTTCTGATATGCACAATCGAGTGAGTAGATATGGTGCAAGCGCTGCAGGAGTTGGTGCGGTTGTATCTGATGCAAATGAAATGTCTCACCGCTCTATGTCAGCTGCACGTTCGAAAGGAGGATCAGCGGCATCACAAGCTGGGAAGTTTACGACAGATATGACTTCAAATCCAGCAGCTGTGAGGAAGGGAATCTCAGAAAATATGAAAGCGAGAGCCAAAACAAGAGTTGCCGGTGCTGCCGCTCCATTTGCAAGGACACCTGGATCGATGGTGAGAAAGACACAATCTGCAATAGATAGAGTTAGTCTGCGTAAAGAAACCGCTAAGCAGAAACAGGCAGGAGATTTCAAATCAGAATATGGACATGATCCAGTGTCTGTTAAACAGACACTCAAATCAGAGTACCACGGAGTTTCTGAAGATGAGTTAGATACTGACTTTCTATCTCCTGAAGAGCGGGCATTCTTGAATGCTCATGGGTATTCCGTGAGAGACATGCGTGATGGTGGCTATGCAATTGAGCGTGACGAATCATTGAATCCAGCTGCTGATCAGACAGCTGAGATATTCGATGTGTTAGAATCAATTGAATATTCCTCAGACGGTCCGAACGCACACCTGAATAATAAAGGAATTGAACGATATATCTCAGGTAACGCAAAAACATCGTATCAAGTCGAAATTGAAGATCCACAGTCAGACGACGCAGATGCGACAACAACGAAGACACTGAGTGTCAATGAATTATTGAATAATACTCACGATATTGAGGAACTTGATGCAATCAATACAATAAGTGGACACGATTTATCTGTTGAGGCAAAAGAAGAAGCTATCAATTCTGCAATTAATCAAGATAGTGATAAATTGGATCAAATTACACAGGCAAAGATGAAAGCGAGACTTGAAGGGATGGGTGCAGAGGTTCACGATGAACTTGCAAAGATGTATTCACAAAGTCAAAGCAAGAGTAACGCTGGCGATGCTGGAACTACTACTGTAGAGACTGATGAAATCAGAAATACGTTGGAAACGGTCGGTGTAAGCGACAGAATAATCAATGTGGTTGCTGATACTACTGACGCTCCTCCTGTTCAAGATACATCAGTCACAGGATCTGTGGATATGGCTGTTGATACAACAGACAATATAGCTCAACAGACGCCTGTTAATGAAGAGCCATCGGTTAATGTAACTATCGACAATGATTCAGCTACTGATACAGCAGGTGAAAGCGATACATCAGATAACATTGACACTGACAAAACAATACAGGGGTATGATATATCAGTTGATGTTGGTAGTAGTGCTGCTAATTCAGTAATGAGTCAAAAAATTAATCAGCAGAAACAACAACAGAAGCAGAAGCAGAAAACTAAGACTCCAAAACAGACTGAGCAGGAGCGAATGAAAGAAAACTTGAGACAGTCACATCCTGATCACGGTGGGACACAGGATGGATTCATGAAAACGTTCAGAGAATTTAAACAATTCCGGAAAAGGGAACATAATGAACACTATCACAAAAAGCTATAAATATCATAACACGATAAAATATACTATATAAATGTCAGTTGATAGACGAATACCCGAGTCATTAGGAACAACAGATACACTATTAGATAATGCCCCGCTAGTTGGGACTGTTGAAGTCACTGACGGGTTTGTCGCTTTTGGACCTGCAATGTCTGCGTTTATTATTTCAAATCAAGTTTTCCCGGCAGATTATCAGTGGATGGGCTTCGTTGTTGGATTTATTGTCGCATTAGTTGGTCTCGTGTTTCTTCTTGGAAAACCAAACTATATCTCGTTATCAGAATGGCTGCGTAATTACATAGAGTATAGAAAACGTCCACGGACAACTCACAAAGCGCTTCAAACAGACGGTGGATACAGTACAGGAAGCAAACCAATTACGAATAGTCCTGATACAAGAAATACTACATTAATTGAACAAATCTACCCCGAAGCAAATGCGATTGAACGAACAGATGGAGCTGTCGTTGGAATGGTTGAACTCGGGGGGATCAATCTTGATACAGCATTAAAATCACGTTGGGAACAAGCTTCTGGAACGTTAGCTAATTTCTTTAATACACAGATACAATATGAAATCCAATTTTATCTTCCAATGAGGAAGTTTGACCCATCGGGTCAAATCCAGTTATACGAAAATCGAGCTGATTCGGCTGTTGATGAAGATAATGCATTATTGCTTGAATACCTTGATGATCGACGATCCTGGTTCTATGGATTGTCTTACGACTCATATATTCGAGAATGTTATGTCATAGTGGCTGTTGATAAATCAGATGTATTGAACGAACAAATGGGCGTTGACTCTGACAGTGTATTTAATTTTATTACCGAAACAAAATGTGGTGAGCTTCTCTCTGATGCATTTGTTGGACTCCGTGGAACGCACACGATAAGCCGATTAACAGGGTATGAGATGAAAGAACGACAACTACAGGAGTTGAATCGGCGCTTAAATGAAATAAATTCAGGCATGGGTTCTGAAGAATCAATGGCAACAGAGATTATATCAGCGGATAAAGCAGGAATCCTTTTGAAAGAATATTGGGAGGGCGTTGACATCCCAAAACTCGAAGGAGAGAATCTCATTCGCGAAAAACCAATTGTCACAAAGTAAGTAATTATGAAACTACCATTTATTCAATCCTCGACTGAGAATAATACCGATCAAACCGAAGACAGCACTGAGCAGAATAAAGCAACATCAGGGTCTCAACGCAATGGGATTCCGAATATCGGACGTTTTCATAAGGATATTATTTCACCATCTGGGATTTATGAAGAAGTATCGCAAGCAAAGGTTGGAAATCATCATGTGAAAACGTTCTTTATTAATGGATGGCCAGATGCTCCAAATACACTATTTCTTGATAAGATTTTGAAATCGGTCCCAGTTGAGAATGATATCTCGATTCACGTGAGTCCATATCAATCAGGTGAGCTTATGAGATCACTTGGCAAAGAAGTTGAGCAAGCAAGAGCTCGATTGAATACTCGTGAAGGAGGTGTGCTAACGAATCGACGGAAACAAAAAGAGTATGAGCAAACAGCAGAGATTTATCAAGCGTTAGAGCAAACGAATACAGAATTATTCGACGTTGGGATGTACATCACAATCCGTGGTGAATCAAAGGAAGAACTAAATGAAGCAACAGATGTGCTTTTGAAGGCAATGCGGTCTGCTCCAGCATTACTTCAACCAGCACCACTAGTACACAGACAATTAGAAGGAATGCAAGCTGTTTCTCCAATTGGAGCAGACACAGTTGGATATAAAACAGAGATGATGGGTGGTGCAATTGGGACAATGCTCCCGTATTCTTCAAAACGGATTATTGAAGATACTGGTGTAGATTTTGGTGTTCATGCGGGAAACAATTCACCCGTGATCGTCGATCGATGGACGCGAGAAAATGGATATAACCAACTCACAATCGGAAAAATTGGAAGTGGCAAATCCTTTTCTATAAAATTGAATATGTTGCGCAGTTACGCGTCACGAGATGATGTGTTATTATTCATGCTAGATCCTGTTGGAGGATTTGACAACGTTGTAACTGCACTCAAGGGAGAACGGGTCACTGTTGGTGGAAAGCTTGGACTAAATCCGATGGAGATCCGACCAACGCCAGAACGAGTAATGAAGCGAGCGTCTGATATCGATCCATATGCTATGAAAAAGGCAACTGTGATTGAATTTTTTGAAATGTATTTCTCTCAGCGAGGGGTCTCATTAGATGATTCACGAGGTGTTCTTGAAACCGCAGTTGAAGCAGCATACTTTGAAAACGGAATTACTCGAGATATATCTACACATGATAATCCCTCTCCAACAATTAAGAATGTCATCAGGATCGTAGAACTCATGGCTGAAGAACCGAGTGAATTTGTCGATGCCGACTCTGATAGGCTCAGAGACCGAATTGAAACACAGGCAGCACGTTTGATAACTGGGTTCACGCAGTTCAAAGAGGGTGGGCAGTTTGAGAATCTTGCTGGAGAGTCAGAACTAGACATTCGAGATAACAACGTTACTTACTTCGATTTAACTCAAAAGGAAGGATCCGGAGAAATTGGATTGATGATGACACTGTTGTTCTCTGAAGTATACCAAATTGCGAAAGAAACAGACAAGAAGGTGATGTTCATTATTGACGAAGCTCATTACCTGATGAAAGATGCGGAAACTCTTGACTTTCTCACTACTGCAGTCCGCCACTCTCGTCATCTTGACCTCTCGATTAATTTCATTACACAAACTATTGAAGAGTTCTTTAGTCATCACAAAGCACAGTCTATTGCACAGCTATGTTCATTAAAACTATTTCAGCGAACAGAGTCAGATATCCCTCCAGATATCGCAGACACATTAGATCTTAACCAAAGTGAAATTAATTTCATCCAGACAGCACAGGCAGGGTCACAAGAGTTAGGATACTCTGAAGCTCTTCTTGGGGTCGGATCGATGGGATATGTCCCGATTAGAGTCATTGCAAGTGATCTTGAAGAGAATATAATTAATTACGAGGATCAGTTTGAGGCCGATGAAGCCGAATTTATTGGAGATTCAGAGAATTCTGAAGAGACTGAAGATGAAAACACCGAAGACGCCGAGAGTTCTAGAGAATAGTGCAGAGTCATCATGTTTTCATTAATTAGAGGGTATCCTTACGACTAATAACGTGGATCGATACACTCCTGAAGTAAATAGAGGTATAGAGTGAATCGAGAATATATAATCCCCTTATAACAGTTTCACACGAATTATAGATATCCCAGGAATATTTATATATGATGACATAATCACATAAGATAGATTATACATATAGAGTAAATACATGTCTGAGTTTCATCCAATCAAGATTAACGAGCAATTCGCTGAAGCACTTAGTGGAAAGACAATATATACACCCAGTAAATCACAGCTCATCAAGATTAATCCACCTAAAAAGAATGAAGGAATAGACGCAAGTATTTCATTATATCGAGCGTTGTACGATTCACAAAATAATAGAATACAGAGTTATAGTCCAGAGAGTGAATCAGAATCAAAATCAGTAATTGGAACAGAAATTTGGTACGATGAGGAAGAACTGAAGTTTATGTTTTATTCTCCAAATAGTGATTTATCTCGGTTACAGAGGAGGCATATTGATGGATTCTTTCCATTATGTCGGATTGAACGTCAGAGGAGTAGATTTCCCTCAGTTACTGCTGGAGATTATATCACAGGTGGAAACGTATGGTTACAAAATCACTATTTTGAACCGATTCGACAGAAAAAGCACGGTATTAATACATGGAATGATCCGTATCAAATGATTTTCAATGGAATTGATACTCGTGATTCAACACGAACTTTGGTACAGGTATTATTGAAGCCAGCAATCAAGAATTGGGCTCGAGAGGCTGATACTGAGATACAAGATTACGCACAGAAATTTCTTGAACCAATCACAGAGTCTAAGTATGGTGGTCTTATCCAGAATACATCCGAACGAACACCAGAGGAAAAGAAATACGCAAAGACGATCATGAAACAGGTCGATCAGCAGGCATTTCATGTCAACATCCGATTTGTAGTGATTGCTGATTCACCGAATGATGCAACAACACATGCTGTTGAAATTGACACTTTATTTCAAAACGGGTATGTCGAGATGGGAGGTCAAACGTTAGTAACTGATCCTGCCTCGACTCTAGATGAAACAAAAGAACTTGTTCGAAGGATAGCTAAAAGAGAAAGTCTGAATATGACGCCTCCCTCGGGGTTCTTAGACGGACTTAATCATATCAGAGACACTGATCCAACAAGATACATGATCATGAGTATTAATGAACTAGCTGGAATTACGCATCTCCCTACTGCAGACGAGGTCTCAAGTAATAGTATCTCATGGACGGATGTATCGATTACAGGAGTTCTTCCGCCAACAGCAAAGTCTCATGATCCTGTATCTGTCGAAGAACGTCAGCGACAGCTGAAAACGTGGGCGAGGGACGGAGACAACATAAAAGAAAAGTTTGGCATCACTGAAGAGGACTCAATCGTTGAAAATCCACTTGGAGGTGACAATAATAGTCATACTGGCAAAGATAACTGATTATGGGATTAAAAGATATTTTTACTGAAGAAATCGAGGCACAGAGTGATGAAAATTCAGAAACAGAGACGGAGACAGGTGCAGAAACTGAAATAGCTGATTCAGCTGCTTCAATTGCAAGAAAAGCCGAATTAGAACAAAAGTACTGGCCATATGCATTTACAGCGACTGGACATAATGTCAAAATCGGCGGAAATGAAGTAATGATGGCTGATGCAACAGACTATCGTGGAAAGCCAGAGTCATATGCCGGTCAGTGGGTACGAGAGATGTTTGAGGCTCATCAGTTTAGAGAAGAAGAGAACTCTTGGATGGGTTATACTCGTGACAATGTGAAAGGAGTTCAAGAAGCCGGAGTCGAGCATGAGTCACTATTTCGCCATCTTGCCTTTTTCGGGATTACTGGATATGGTAAAACAACAGTTATTCAAAATCTCATGGTGCAATGGGCATTGAAAGGACATGGATTTTGCTTTATTGATCCGAAGGAGAATGATATCTATACATTACTTGATATGCTCCCTGAAGATCGGCTAGACGATGTTATCTGGGTTGAACCGGGATCACCAGATGACAAGATTGTTGGATTCAATTATTTTGATACAAATCATGAACATGGAACTGCACAGCATGAAAATGAAGTTACAGAGATAACTGAGGACTTTGTATCGCTTCTCAAAGCCTCGGATCCAACGTGGGGAGCAACGATGGATGCGGTTGCAAAAGCGATTTCACGTCAGCTGATTCGGTCTGAGGAGACGTTTACAATCGGAGACATGTATCGGATCATCACTGATGATGAGCAGCGAGAACAATTCGCTGAAGAGTTTGGTGATGATACTGAATCGATGTTTCTTGATCGGCTCACAGAATTTTATAATGAAAAAGAGTTTGACCCATTGATAAAGCGATTTCGGGATTGGCTCGACAATCGGAATACTCGAGAAATTGTCTCTCATCGTAATTCAAAGATTGATATTACCGAAGTTGTTGAGGCAAATAAAATCCTGTTGGTCAGACTTGCAAATATTCCGTCTGAGGACATTCAATCGCTTATTACAACATCAATTGTTCGTCGTATTTGGTCAACTGTGAAAGCTCGTCAAAGTATTCCAAAGTCAGAGCGGAAGCCATATTTCGTAATTATGGACGAGTTTAATCAGCTCTCAAAGGGAGCGATGAACATCAAAAACATGCTCAGTAAAGGGAGGTCATTTCGATTAAGTCTCACAATAGCAACACAGGCTCCAACGCAACTTCCAGATGATATCATGGAAGAGATTCTAACGAACGTTGATAACTTGTGTACATTTAATCCTGGGGCGAATCCGGTTGCTGTTTCTCCGCTTGCGAGTCGGTATGATCTTCATCCGTCAGAACTCCAATCGCTCAATAGATACGAACTACTTGCAAAGTTGAATGTCGGGACTAAGTCGACTGAAGGATTACTGATTAATACATTTCCACCATATCCTCCACGAAGAACTCGAGCTGAGTCAGAGAAAGTTATCGAACGGTCACTTGAAAAATACGGAGTCGAGAAACTCGATGAAGATGCTGAAGATGATGGGTTTGCACTCGATGATGACGCAGAGGGTGATACAATTAGTGTGACAGACGACATTTCCGTTCCAGTTCATCAGATATTAGAAAGCATCCATACTGCAGGTGTTCGATACGGCACAGAAACGATCAAACAGAAAACAGGGTGGGTATCACCTGAGAATATCAGATCTGAACTTGAAAAATACGCGACTGATATTTCAAGTGGTGTGTTATTCGATAATCTCATGGAAATGGTCCCACGATCACTCATCAACGAGTTAGAAACCAGTAATTCTCGTTTCTACTACCGATTAACCCCTGAAGGAGAAACACAGACATTTATTCAAGATACTGGTGCATCGCAGACTGGAGGGAAGAGAGGACATCGTCGGTTACTCTCACGCGGATATGATGCATTCATTAAGCTAGGATATGACGTTCAACTTCCAGCACAGGACGGAGAAGAGCAGCCAGATGGAATTGCAAAACCTCAAATAAATCCCGCTGAAGAAGCAAGTTCGATAACTGAAGTAGAGCAATTAACCAATGCACTTGAGACGAATCATCCTCGGCTCTATGATTTGTTTAAAGATAACCACATCTCAATCGAAGCTGAGTCAACGACAACGACAAAACCAAAGCAAACGATCAAAAACCTTGCAAAGGCAGTGAACAAGAATAGACACTGTGTATTTCTTGTTAAAGATGGAATAGAAAAAGACGACTTCTATTACTACGCTAAAAGTATCTATACGATTCTTGAAGAACCGAAATTTGTTAATAACAAACAACACCGTAATCGACGATTTTATAATAAATCAACAGGCAGTGAACTCACACTCAATAATGGTAGCAAAGCCCTTCGAAAACGCAGAGAATCAGATACTGGACGAACTGCACAAACAATTTGGAAAGAGGAAGGGCATGACGTCATTCTTGAAGATCCTGATGATGGACCTCCACTCGCCGTATTCGATGATATTGATGATCTTAAAGATCCATCACCGTCTAAAGTTCCATTTCATTTTGAGTATATTCAAAACCAATCAGAATACGTTGTTTACGATAATAAAAACAACATAATAGTAACATATGATACAAAAGAGAAACTCAAAAAAGAATATGATGTTATTCCCGGACCAGTAATCCCCAGTCATGTGTTCTCGAATGGAGAGTATCCATCGCAGGATGAGTGGACGATAGTTGTTATCCCAAGTGATACTATCGACGCTGGACCACAGATATTTAATGGATATGAGTCAGATGACAAGACTGAAAATACAGAACCATTGCTTGAAGATCATGACCCGTTTGATCCGATAAAGCATACTGCCTCAAAAGTAGACAGTTCAACACAAAAGTTAACGGCTGACGTTGTTGCTGATTCAGAGAAAGTATGCAGTAATCCAAAACCAACGGATTCTGAGTATAATCCTGCCAAAGACAACAGTAATTTTCACACGGGATACAATGAAGATGGGATGGATAATGCATATACTGGTGGAAGTGCCCGTGAAAAAGATAAAAACGGAGACCTCGATTCGTATGAGATTACGGAGTCAAAACCAGATGCATCAGGCACTGAACAAAGTAAATCAACTGATATCGATCAAACGCAGCGAGTAAATCTGGAAAATGAATCAGCAGGCTCAACAGTAAATGTAGAGGAGACAGCTGAAACTGAGGCTGAGCATATGCCTGAATTTGAATCTGAGTTAGACGTCAATAAGCAGTCGGATGATGTAGACAAGGATAATGATGAAAATAGCAATGAGAATACTAAGACTGTTGATCGATTTAAATCAGGACACTACGCAGCACAACGCACTAGCTTACGCTCTAAAAACACACAGTCAGATGATACTGAATCAGATGACGATCAATAAAAGATAATCTACAGATCGCTTGAGTCATATCGCATTTTTATTAGTATTATCAATAAGTTTATATTATAAAAAGCAAATACAGCTGTATGAATAATGATTTGATCAAGCAAGCTGTCGCTCTTGCAATCGTAGTGGCAATGGTTCTAATCCCAATTAGCGCATATATTTAGATAATTATGACACTCAAGACATTCACCAATCCTGATTATAGTCAATTATTACCAAATACGTATTCAACAGGTATCGACGGACTAGATCTTGATTATTTACAAGGAATACCTTACGGTAGTGTGGTTGGAATTATTTCTGACCCACGTATACAGTATGAGTTGTTTAATTATCATCTTGTTCATACTGATCGACCGACTGAGTACGTCAGCACGGTAAGACCCAGTCGACTGATTACACAAGATATTGAATCAATGGGAGCTATTACAGATGGAATTCACATCAAGGACGTGTTTGGATCCCGAGAGACGGCAAAAAATATTATTCTTAAACATGTTGGTCGAATTGAAGAAGGTCACAATTATATTCTTGATACAGTCGGGTCATATTATTTACTTGAGGAGAATCCTGATATGTTTCTTCAGACTCTCAGAAACGTGTACACAACAGTTCATGATAAAAACGCTATTGCGTATCTAAATTTCACTAATATTGCACCGGCAGCGTCGTCAGAGCATATTCAAGAGGCAATTGGAATGTGTGACGGGATATTTAATTTAATACAGGAGGTTAAAAGTCGAAACATTGAAACATTCCTTGAAATCAAGCGAATGCGAAAGCGGTCGTATCCATCTGAGCGTATTAAAGTTGAAACAAATAATATCCTCACGATTGATACGACACAAAATATTGCATAAAGATGAATCGAATACAAAGCGATAATTCCTCACGAGTTGAATTTAACACAGTGATACGAATGCTGAAAAAACTCTAAATTACTTGAGCCACGAATAATGAGTTCAGTTGAAATTATCTCACAAAAAGTTGAAGCGTATCATCTCGTAGTTGAAACGTTGCATAAGTCACGATACTCTGCAGAATGGACACAATACGATGAGTCAATACAGTCTTATCTTAGAACATATGAGTCCTATTTACAGTCATTGCAAATCATAAACTAAACAGAGTTGTTTACGAAAGCCAGAACACGAACTCTCCGGGACTGGCTTTAGTGCATAATTTCTTATACTCACCGGCTCGCTATTGCTAAATTAGGGGAGATTATATGTTATTGTGAAACACAGATGTGAATAGATACATTAGTACAATTTCACGCCGAAAATTACACAGAACCAAGGAGAAAGCCCACGACTTTACTCGTGGGATGAATCCGACAACACACGACACGAACCACGAGCGATAGCCACTCCGAGTCTCCCACGTTAATCCATACCGTTCGGCACGAACATTTCTTAGACTGTCGCGATGAAGCGAACCAACCACTTCGATGTTCGCCTTCGCTCTATCACAGAGCGTGAGGTGTTCGTTGATGGGTGGATGCTTCTGCGAGTCTCTGGGATGAGACGAACTACGCTCGCCGCCAAGCCTTCCTCGCAGACGATGAAAGCGTCTGGGATGCTGACACCGGCTGTCTCGAAGGCAAATACAAAGCCGTCCTCAGCAGTAGAGTAGAGTAGTGTTGCCCAGCAAGTCATTCGGAAAAACAGTGAAGCGTGGCGATCGTTCTTCGACCTCAATGAAAAGTACCACGCCGGAAAAGTTGATGCGAGACCGTCGCCTCTGGGGCAACGAGGAAGGGGAGGGGGACGGGTGCTGCGTACCTACGTTCGCAGCGATCAGTACACCATCGGATATGGGAACCGCTCCCGGCTCGAAGTGCCGATTGGCTCCGAACTCACAGACGAACTCGGGGTGAATCGGAATCAGCGTCTTCGTGTTGAAATTGCAGGCGACCCGAAGTGGAGCGGCAAACACAACGGGCTTGAGATTGTGTACGACGAACTCGTAGACACGTTCAGGGCTTTCCAACCAGTCACTATCGATGATTCTCGACTGGATTCACCACTGGCTTCAGAAGAAGCCGCTCTGGACGTGGGTGCGAACAACCTCGTCGCCTGCACAGTATCGATCGGTTCTCAATTCATATACGACGGACGCGACCTGTTCGAGCAGTTCCGTGAAATCACGGAACAAATCGCGCACTATCAGTCCCTTCTCGAAGACCAGCGTGAGTCCAGCAAGCGCATCGACCGCTTGTATCGAAAACGAAACGCACGAATCAGCGCAACCACGCCCAAGACAGTCTTGTGCGTGCCCTCGTTGAATGCTTGCACGATGAAGGCGTTTCAACGCTGTACGTTGGCGACACCAAGGGTGTTCTCGGCACGCACTGGTCGTGGTCGCCTCGTGTGACCGAGAAAACGCACAACTTCTGGGCGTACCGCCGGTTCATCAACCGCCTCAAGGACGTGTGCGAAGAATACGGTATCATGCTCGAGGAAGAATCCGAGGCGTGGACGAGTCAGGAGTGCCCTGGATGTGGCAAGCGCGAAGGGACTGTTCGTCACAGGGATTCGTTGACGTGTCCGTGCGGGTTTGAAGGACACGCTGAGTTGGTGGCGTCCGAATCGTTCTTGAGACAGCAGAACACCACGGTTGGGTCGATGGCACGACCCGTGCCGTGTACCTCAAGTGGACCAAACACAGTTGGCGGGAACATCAGAGCCCGCCCTCCATCGCAGTGGAGACAACGGCAAACGAGGAATACACAACCCAGAATAGAGTCCCACAGCGAGTGGGAATGTCGCTCTCGGGGAAGCTCAGACCGATTGAGACTCCCACGAGAGGAATCCCACGAGTTCAGTCGTGGGTGGATGTCAAAGATATGCTGATATTGTTTATTGTTTAATCTGCGTTAATGCAGTAGGTTTGTTTATGCATTTCGCTTATATTGTATTGTACAGTGAGTGCTACAGAGACAATGCTATTGAATAAATGGTGTAACACAAGAAATCGTTGTCGAGCCAGAACGCTCTCTCACACGGTTGGATGTAATTAAACCTGCAGAAACCGAGGCTAACAATATAGTAGGTATCTAAAAGTATCGAATAGACTAATCGAACTCACAACACTGCAGTATAGATATTTTCAAATCGTAACAAAATATATACTATCTACTGTAAAATGATATTAAATGGATGGCTCAGCGGAAAAAATGTATAAAGAAGAACTCAACTCTTTATTCTTATTTACTGATGGAGATATACAGTTCACCGGGCGTATTTGTGATATGACTAATCGACCAATTTCAGCTGGTGATCATGTCTACGTCTACTTAGACAGAACTTCAGGCCAATGGTGGGCGACAAGGACAGCAACTGAAGCAGCCCGTGTTCCATTTGATGGCGAAGAACGAGAGGATGGAATGCCTCGTGCCGAGATCCTATGCAAGGCATTTGATAATGAAAATCAACCTGAAGAATTTAAACATTCAGGCTATCGAATAAATGTTTCAACAGAATTGCTAGGACTCCAATTGGTCTGTATTGAAGATGTCGTGAGAATGTGATATTTCCAGAACAGTTTCAATGGAAATTTGTCGAGATCAATTAGAGACTCCCCTACAGTTGTGGAGTGTTTTTCGAATTGGGTAAGTATACTATATTCGATGGCGAGGTTCGTTTCTAACATCCTCGACGATACGACGGTTTTGAGTATCAAATGCTCCAACTACTGAAAAACCGTATTCCAAGAACATTTGAATTGATCCTGCAAATAGATTGGTGTTGATGCGGTCTTGTTTAGCATCATACGCTAGTTCGAGCTGTTCTGCGAACCATTGTCCCTCAGAGTGATTCGAAATTTCAAGAATATAATGAAGATATTTGTTTGTGTGTTCGTGAATCGCTATTTCTATCTTTTTCGATACCATAATTATTTGATACTTTGTCAGGATTTATATTTTTTGATAAGCACAAACTCAAACTCAAACTCAAACTCAAAATCAGAGTATAACGTATGGTATGAATGTGAATTTTAGTTATCCAATATGTGGTCATGATTGAAATCCCCCCGACGGTGTTTGTTGCGAACGCGATATTCACCGGTAGGATGGTGATACTCGGTGTCTACCTGATGATAACTGGAGCTCTGATCACAGTTCGTCCATTTCATTATTTACGTTCTCTCGAAAAGCACAATTGAAACAATCGACTCAGTCTTTCAGTTATACAAATTATTGCCGCTAGTTGTGCAGAGACAGCAGGGCAGGGGTAGGGAAGAGCAGAATATCTGCTTCGGTAAGATATCCTGAAACGAGCCCAGCCGGTATAAGTATCTCCTGGCATCACAGTGTGGCATATGCGTCCTACCCTTCGGTATTTCGTGTCAATATTTATTGGACTCATTGTGACAGTCTCTGTCGCCAAATTCGCAACGACAGATCACTTGTTGACGATTTTACTTTTTCCACTCTATGCGGCTGTCAGTTCGATGGTAATAGTACACTGGCAAGCGTACTTTGCTCTGTTTCGTGGCGACGACACCTCGGCAAGTCAACGAAAGCGTTCAGGGGTTGTTGGTGGTGTTGTCGCATGGACCGGCACACTTCTCGCGCAGATATCACTCTTGGCTTGTGTCGCTGGGTTCGGATTACTGCTTCTTGGGATGATAGTAGTCGTTGCTGAATGTGATGAATCGTCAAGGGCGTGAATCCAAGATTCACGTCTGGCGTCTGGAGTCTGAGAAATCACCGGGGACCTGGTTCCGTTGTCATTAACATCGACATTGAGGTGAAGTAGATGTCCTGGGTCATGCTGAGATTCAGTCTCTAATAGTTCGATCCGACTGTCTCTGCACAAATCACTCTCAATGTTTGTGCAGGTACTGTGGTAACTACGATAGGCGGTACAGTAAAAATAAATGATGAACAAACGTCACCCCCCGCTCCCGCTTCTGCCTCCGCTCTGTCAGTAACCAACCTCACTGTGTAGACATATTATTCCGCTCCGGTGTAACCCCCAAGTCTGAGGAGTCGCTCTGTCAGCGTTCTGAATACCCATGCAGTCAGATTGACGCCGTGCAAACCAACAAGACAACAGATGATACCCAGTCCCGAAGCAACCACTGCCTCCGGAAGTGTATTAACACTGACACTGGTAAGTGACCCAAGATTAATATCCACTGATCCGACATCAACCGTCCCACTCGCCTGTGTCAGCTCGTATTCGATGCCAGGTACCCAGTAAAGTAAACAAGAGGGGCAACGGCAAGTGTCAGTGCCAGCGTGAACCCCACAATGATGGCAACGAATACGTGGAGACCAATCACAAATGACACAAACGCGAACAGGACTAGCAGGTAGTTGCGCGGGATGGTCACAATAGCTTTCAGATACGGTGTGATTGATAATTCCCGAGGATCGGCAACGCTATAAGACACATCCTGCCCGTAGAGTTTGTTGAGGAGCTCAACCTCAATGAGCCCGACGTAGCCAGCCAGTCCAACCACACCAGCGAGTATTAGGATTCCGACCATTACTGGAATGAGACTGACTCCAAGACTGAATCCAGTGATGAATATTGTAAAGTATGCGATCCCGAGTGGGAACCTTGCAAGCAGATACAGTAAGTTTAGGTACGTTTGCCGGCGAGTCCCGACGCCGAGGGCGCGACTGATGAGTGATTGTCCGTCTGCGGCGTCTGTGTCTGTGTCTGTTGCCTGCGAGCCATACCATAAGAATCCGACTGATGATATATGAGTTCCAACTCGCTGTTGCCGGGAGGGAAATAGAGAGTATGAACTTATGCTCTTAGGTGGTTTTGACTTTGTCGACAGCCCTCGCGACATCGGGGACTCATGTGGTGATCCCAGGCGGTCGCAACGTTGTGAATGCAATCCTTGACCACCGGGGATTCCCTTAGCGAGTTCGCTAAGATCGATCGTGTGTGTTGTATGCTTTTTCGAGATTGGTTTTTGTCCCCGCTTGCCTTGCCACAGATATGGGCGATGCGGTAGTTATTGCGGGCGTCGGAGAAACAATCGGCGAGGCGACGGCACGACAGCTACACAGCGAGGGCTACAATGTCGGTCTGTTCGCTCGACGTGCTTCGGTCATCCAAGAGCTCGCAGCGGATCTCGGTAAGGGGGCGATTGCAGTACCAACAGACGTGACCGATACAGAAGCCGTCAAAGCGGGCACTGAGCGGATTCAAGATGAACTTGGTCAGATCGGAGCAGTCATACTCAATGCAACTGGTGGTGGCGGTCGACCGATCAACGACGCGAGTGTTGAACGCCTCCGGTCGATCTTTGATGTCCGGGTCGCTGGGTCACTGGCTTGCGTCCAAGCCGCGCTTCCGGACCTTCGTGACACAGACGGGACAGTTGTGTTCAGTGGGACGACCTACGCTGAGGGAGCCGTCTCCAAGCAAATCGAATGGGGTGCTGTCGCACCAGCCGCACGTGGGCTTGCAACCTCGCTTGATGCCGCACTTGATCAGGTGCAGGTCACGTATGTCAGTATTGGAACGAGCGTTACACCAGCTGGAACAACCACAGGCGCGCGGCAGAGTCTCGACGCCAGCGAACTCGCGAGCCTGTACTCTGACCTGATCAAGCGCGATCAAGCAGTCACACGGGAGATTGACGTATTCCTCCGTGGGTGACATCTCATGTCACAGGATAGGAGCAAACAGATCGTCGACCCGAAGCCGTCCTGGCGGCCGTGTTCTATACTATACTATAATACTGCCGTGGTAGAATTAACACCCAAACTCACGCCACAGTGAGAGTGGGGCTACTGTAGATTTTCTCTATAAATTCTCAAAGTTAGTTTGTTTATTGTAAGATAGAGATCCACCTTTATCATGAATGATATTCAGTTCATCCATACTTTTCAGCACGCGTTTGATTATCTCCTCACTGAGTTCTCCTTCCAGCTATCAGCGTAGTCTCATACTTCACTGGTAATTCACCTTCGCCGAGTATCGACCACGATCACCCAATTTAAAAAACAACAGAAATCATCGGTTATTGGTATCACCATCTCAAGAGCGATTCACGGCAGGAGTTTGTCAATTACTATAGAAAATCCGACAGGTGTACCAAATTACTTAATGTATGAAACCGCTACTTTAGCGTGGTTGCTAGGGGCATACCTCCGAATTAGCCAAGTATGTTCTCTGGATGAGTCAGCCTCGGTTAATTCTGAGAACCGGGATCATCACTTGATCTCCATGCCCCTAGCAGTCACATATTCTATTGTACTACCATATAAAATCTCGTGATATTTGTTTTTCCAGGGTACGAACACTATTTTTTCAATTTCTCAACACACGTAATTAACACCCTTTGTTATTGATCATAATAGTCATCTCGGAGCGAATTTAGGACTGTTACACATGTGCTCTGTGGGTAGAGTGGTGATACACGACTTACATAGATTATATACTGCTATTGAGAGTTGTTTATTCAGATTCAGCTGCGCCCGTGCAACGCGCTGATCAGCAGGTCAGGTGATTATAATATCTCACGTCAAATCTATAGAATCGTGAGGAATTGAGCAATCGACTGATTCAACTCTAAGATGACTAAGTAACATCGCTATGGCACCACCAAGCAAAATTATGAGGACTATTTCGGGTCCATATTGAGATAGAAAGCTCCAAATAGCGAAGAATCGCTCACCTGACTGTGGGGCGAGTGGGCTGTTCGTGACTCTCGCAACAGATAAGAACACTCATACACGGGTCTTGAGATTCGTATTAATCGCGTTACTGTCAATTGGGGGGTCACAGATGAGTATGACGCATCGTTCGCGATTATGTTTTATTGCTCAGCCATTAAGCAGGATGAGACTCTAATATACACATAACGAGGGCTTAGTTGGAACATAAGCGCGCCTTCCACCTGACCGTTATCGGCTAACAGTGAGGTTAATCGAAGATGTCCCTCGCCCCCCAATCTCTCAGACATCAATAATCACACACTATGAATATGTCAGAGGATAACATAACTGGCGCACCTGACACGAAAGACGAGCATCAAGACATAATAAATATACTCGATGAAATAATTGAGGAAAGATTATACAAATTCCTGGGCGGGGGTCGTATCCGTAATAAAAAAGCAGAAAGTTCGCATCCAATATATGAAGCGGATCGAGCAAGCGATCAGAGCTAAACGCGCAGTGGTGAGAGACAAACACCTACAAGAAATGTGGCGCACACTGGAAGTTCTCCAGGAAGAACACGAACTAGACTTGTAGCAGAGATTGAATTAATGAGTAACTACACCGAGCGCGAGATAACGAATCAATTCGAGGATTTAGTTGATCAAACGGCGATCAGTGACACGCTAGCACCAGCAGTGGAATGGCGAGAGTCCGACCCAATGGCATGGAATGAGACCCTGATCAGTCGGCATTAGTGTATGACACCTGGGAAGCGCAGCACCGAGCGATTGATGCAACAATCAAAGAAGAGGCAGATATTTTCGCTTTTTTGAGATGCGGATCTGGAGAGACTCCCCTCGGGATTTGGTGGTTAGTCAAACAAACACTGGAATATGACAGTTTACGGTTCTTGACACTCGGGATTGATTTTCAAAAAGCGAGAGATGCCGCTTTCAGAGTATTATTTGAACAATTGCCAGGAGAACAAACGGGGAGTGTAACGAGTTCGTATAATGGACCGGAATCAAGTCCTACTATTGCTGATTACACCCGACAAGATCACAAACTCACGTTTACTAATGACAGTATAATTAAACTGGGTTCTTCGGACCGTTGGAACCGATACGTCGGGTCGGGGATGGTTAGGGTGGCGTATGGGCGGATGAAGTCGGTCATCACGGCGATGATTTACACGTTCTCCTCGAAATACTCGGTCCGAGACTGCGTGGCGTTGGTGGTCCTCAGACACAGCTATCGACTCTCACTGGAAACGGCAAGAACCCCGATTTCGACATTATCGAACGTGACCAGGATGCCAACGGAGACGCATTAGGACTGAACATCAAAATCGTGAAGACAAGTATAGTTAACAATCCATATCTCGATACGAGCGAGAAGGAACGGTTCAAGCGACAATGGCAATACCTCGCGAGAAGGTCAGGCACTACATGGCGGGTTTGCATCGAGTGGCGGTAATCTCCTGAATCGGGATCGGCTCAGTTTTCTGCACAAGAGGGAAGTTCAGGACCGACAGGTCAGATCCCACATCGAGGTTGACCTGGCGTAGAGTCCAAGCAAGGCACAGACACAGGCTACGGACTCTGACTATACGACAGCGGTGTTACTTGGATATAATAAGGCGAACGGGAACGCGTATGTGATTGATGAGAACCGAGAGCGTGGAGTGACACTCCAAGAATCGGTTCAGTAATTAACTGATATTGCGGGACAACTGCCCGAACCAACGGTTAAGATCGAAGATGTAGCGGCTCAAACGTGGTTTATTCAGGAAGCCCACGCTCGGTTCCTGGGAGTATACAATCAATCTCGCCCGGAAAGCAGAGCAAAGGGGAGCGTACTACTGATATGTTCGTTCTCTTTGAGCGTGGCAATGTGCAATTAATCAATCATTCAGTGGATGCCGTTCTCGGTTCTGACTCTCGCCATGGACCGTTTATAGAAATTGCGTGATCAAGCACTTCTTCTCTTGCTCCCGAGGAAACGCTTGACCGATCTCGGTTTCTCTGTGCTCACCATATGATGCAGCACGAATCCGGTTCCGTTAATCTCGCCGGCTTTGAGCCTCATCGTGGATAATAACTTAATTCCCCAGTTGTTCGGACCTTGCCTGATCTGTCAGTTATCGCTGATTACAGGGTGCATATTTCCTATAATCACCCTCCCAGTCTGTCAGACCAGCACTATTGGCTAACCTGTCTCGTCTGTCATCTGTCGTCTGTCGTCTGTCGTCTGTCGTCTCTCTCGAAGCAATCATACGATTGAAATACGTGAGTGGGGCTCAAATCGACTCTCATGAGTAACTTTGAGATAACGCCGCGTGGCGGAGCCGAAGAAGTGGGGCGATCGTGTTATCATGTCCAAACTGCCGACAGGGACTATTTCATTGATTGCGGACTCAAGCAATCCGACACGGCCGAATTCCCAACCTTTCGCGGGGTGACTCCTGGTCAGATCGACGCCGCGTTCATTACACATGCTCATATCGACCATATCGGCGGGCTGCCGGTCGCCGAACAGCGTGGCCTGTTCGCCGACAACGCATCGATTCTCATGACACGACCGACAAACGCGCTCGCGAGTATCCTCCTTCATGACTCATTCCAGATTCATAAACAAGAAATGAAAGAACTCGGTCGACCTCAACAGTTTACAAGCGATGATGTTGAGCGCATTCTTGAGCGGGTCACCAGCGTTGGGTACGATCGTGGTCAGCATCTCAACGTCACCTACGAATTCGGCGACACTGCACACCTCTTGGGTAGCGCGTGGCTTACACTCGAGTTCGACGACCGACGTGTCGTGTTTTCAGGTGACGTAGGCGGCCGGAGTGCTCATCTCGGCGATATTGACGACCCTCCTGAGGCCGACGAGCTCATACTTGAGTCCACATACGGCGACACGATGCAACACCGCTCATTCAGCGACGGGCGGACTGAGGTATATAACCAGGCTAAGCAAGCCCAAGCGGCAGGTATTCCCGTCCTGATTCCGACGTTTGCCGTCGGTCGGGCACAGGAGATTCTTCAGCTCTTTCGTGAACGAGAAGAGGACCTGCGGGCAGCTGTCGATGGTGACCCCTCAATCGTCTATGATGGGATGATCACGGATTCAATGTCTGTCTATGAGGTGTTTTGTCAAGATGAGTTCATGGGCGAGTCACTTATTAACTACCGAGTGAACTCAAGTGACACTGAGCCGTTCACTCCAGAGTGTGCGCGGACGCCCACGACGATGGACCAACGCGAACAACTGCTTGATGGGGACAACGCACCAATCATTGTGGCGCCGTCAGGGATGCTCACTGGAGGATGGTCGCCGTACTACTTGCGTGACCTTGCCCGCCACTACGAGGAAGCACGAGTTCTATTCATTGGGTATCAAGCCGCAGGGACGCCCGGCAGGGAAATCCTTGAGTCGTCTGAAGAGCACGCTGACATCCAGATCACGGCACTGCCGGCGGGTGAGGATTACGACTCTGAAACAGATGCGTTCGGATTTCAACAGCAGGAGATACGTGTGCCGACCGCATGGGTGCGTGAAGTCGGTGGGATGTCGGGTCACGCTGCCGCAAACGATCTACTCGAGTTCGCACGTGAAGCCGGACCGCTGGGTATCTCACTTGTCCACGGTCCTCCCAGCGCCGCGACACACCTCCAAGATCATCTCGCCGACAACACCGATGCGGACACAGTCCGAGTCGCTAGCCATCTTCAGACGATTGAGGTCGGTCAGTCTGGCGTGGTCATGCCAGACGTAGACGTCACCCACTTACTTGACCGACAGGCAGAACTTGAAGACGAATTAGACGCCCTTCGCGATGACATCGAGAAGATAGCGACCCGGCAGCAACTGTCTGACCGCAATAAGTGATTGCTGTGATTTTGTCAGCGCTGATGTCGTGTACGCTCAACCGTTTCTGTACGTATAATTCAGCTTCGCACGTCGTCATACCTGCTTATTCACCCATCTCACCTATTCTACCCATCGCGTGTCTGACGTACATCTAGTGCTCACTGATATAATTCTTGTAGTTTGAGACAGTGCTTCCAACACTGTCCTTCGCCGTTTGATACGACGATTATTGTTAATTCGGAAACAACGAAATAAAATGAGGGGACGCGTCAGACGTCTCAGAAATTCAATTCATAAACCACTTTATCGTTATTCGACTGGAATTCCTGCCAACAATCTGGATGAACCTTCGAGAAATGATTCATGAGACAAACTCCAAAGTTGAGAGACAATATCGAGTATCCACTTATAGGTAACCGGTTCTCTGAGACTCGACTTTGCGAACTCCAAAATTAAGATAATCTCATCGGGAGTAAGGGGGCGTGATCACGCCTGGAGAAGGAGAGGTACTCGATGAAAAATCTCCAATAGCCTCACAACTACCAAGAGGAGTGTGTGCACTGACAGTATGTCTTCCGATTCTCAAAGTCTGTTTGTCTGTTGTAATATGGAGACCCGTGTTTATGATGAATGACACTCAGTTCATCCATACTTTTCAGCATACGTTTGATCGCCCCTCATTGGGTTCTCCTTCATAGCCATCCCGTCTCAATCGACTCTGAATATCTGCCACTGTGAATTCTATTTGCACTTCAGTTACCACACCACTCCACACTCGATCGCGAGACGTGACGGGACTACTGCTAACATTCGACTGTGCAGGACTACTCATGGATTCTATCATGGGGGATACAGCCAATATGCGCCGCGCGCGAGCTCATCCAGGTAAACGAAAGCCGGGTGTATTTTGTGTGATGATATATCTATACCATACCATGCCGTCATGTCCTATCTGTGGAGATGAATGTGATACCACACGCGAAATAAGGATTCACGCTTCCCGTTCGCATGATACGACTCTCGAGGGAGAACCAACCGAGTGTGGGAACTGTGGCACGGATATACGCCGTCCGCAGCACCAACTTGAGAAGAACCAGAACGTCTTTTGCTCAGATGAGTGTGAAGCCGAGTGGCGCACGGAAGCCAGACGTGGGTGAGCTATTGTTGTTGAACGTGCTCACTGCACCGTGTGAAACAGTTCATGAACGGTTGTAATCACACGGTGGGGGAACGGATCATATCGTATGGTGAGTGTGACACATGCAATCCGATCTGCAAGGTGAAGCTGTACGGAACTGTCTTGACTCTATAATTAAACGCGATGACACTCTGAACTGAAACTGAGATGTAGGGTATCTCGTGGTCAGTCCAACGACGACACTGTCACATCTCTTAATTGCGGAGTTATTCTTTGCCAACCGATGATCCACGTGTAGAACTTACCGGTCACTAACTTCTCAGACGCGAATCCTGTGCTCACGCTCGGGGTTATCTGATGCATCGACAATTATTGGCGCACGCAGCCACTGGTATGGACGCTACACTCCTTAGAAAAGTTCCCATATGTTTATTAGAGGATAAGTTAGGTTGGAATTGGAAGTTCCGATGTCATTTCGTTTTCACGCAGTCACGATCCGTCTCAGTCTGTCGGTGACGGTGACGGTGACGGTGACGGTGACGATGACTATTGTCTCTTCGTGTGAGAACACTCTGGGGGGGAGCACAGATCAAGTGTGTCTTATCCATTTGATTTGGTCCGTGTCGTGTCGTATCCGCCTACGCCAACGGTAATACCAGTTGGCATTAGTGTCATGATTTGGCAGATTCGGTGACGGACGTCTCCGCCTTTTCTCCTACAGGAGGCGTCTGCTACCATCTGCAGAGATGGCAAGTGCTTTGTGTTATATTTTCATTCTATTCCATTCAATCTCCGGCTTCGGGAACTGATACTGATCACTGATGAGTGTCCTCGCTGTACTCACACGACTAACTCAGGCTAGCTGTGTGTGGACTGTAGTGTTACATTACAATACATCTACCCGGCCGAGTCCTAATTCCTCGCAGCTATATCATCCGGAGGCGACGTACAGAACCGACGCCATGCAGTTATCTGCATGGTACTGAAATGTATACATCACGTACATGATCACATGGCAAAGAATACCCAGAGGGACCGTGTGTGGGTTACAGCACTCAAAAGTGACAATTTTACAAAACATGACATTATCAATCGTGCCGATGCTGGTGATCGCACAGTGCATGATGTGCTGAAAACTATGATTGATGCTGAGTTACTTAATCAGACGACTGAGTGTTGTAAAGTCGAACGTGGCGATAACATGGTTATCCAAGAGGTTACAGTGTATCGAACCCCCGACACGCAGGTATATGGGATGAGTGAATCCGTGGAATCCGATGCACGGTACGTTATTGGATGTCCCGAATGTCGAGGGACAAAAACACGGCAGATCGATAGTAAGGTTGTGAAAGAAGCCCGACAAAAAAAGAGAACATGTGATAACTGTGATACCAGAGTTGAGTTGATTAAGGATAATCGTCCGAATCCACCTATCTGCCCTAAGTGTGATGAGGAGGCAATCGATGTGATTGAGCGTGAGAGCAGTTCTAGATATATTCATGAGATATATCCTCAAGACGTGGACGTGATCAACAGAACAGACAGTTGTTATGTGCAGACGTGAATCTCGGATTCGCGTTTCCAGTGTCAGAATATCCATTCTGAGAATCTACAGATATCAAGGCGAGTGCCTCGAGGTCCGGGGCCTTGATACTGTACTGTACTGATCTGACCCCGTGACCGTGGGTGAAGCCGATATACACAGTGATGACGCTACATGATGTATAAATGTATAGTCAGAAAATCTCATAGACGGATTACCGAGCTTCATCTACTGCTGGCTGCGGTAGTCCGGAACTGTGACCCCTCTCACCATCCGCGATTGGCGGGGCGACGGGACGGGGACAGGGACGGGGGGTTTCACCGGGTCATGGTCATGCTCATGCT